>Ga0099825_1003382_pt1 | contig 21207 bp, 18 predicted proteins | sample SiratroredBW_FD_76838 | JGI IMG/M metagenome (GOLD analysis project Ga0099825, IMG submission 76838) | Root nodule microbial communities of legume samples collected from California, USA - Siratro red BW | ecosystem: Host-associated > Plants > Roots > Nodule | place: USA: California | collected... | reverse complement strand
TTAGATGAGTTGGATGATAGATTATGTGAATGGATTAATATGTGTTAAATATATATATATATATATATATATATATTTAACACATATTAATCCATTCACATAATCTATCATCCAACTCATCTAAACAATAAAGACAAACTCAATTGTACTTTCGGAAGACTCATGCATTGAATAGACCCTGAGATATGCACATGTCATATAACTCCAAGTTGTGAATCCACAGTCCCCAATCAACGAATCAACAATCTTGTATGACAATGTTAGTCCCCTCGAGACTTTCCTGTCCAACTATATTTCAAGCTGCAATCACCCAATTCAGACCTCCTTCGACTCTCACCACTTAGTAATGCTCATATATTTAATTCCTATTACTAGTAGAGTCAGGATATCAATCGTTATTGATCATATCCTTAGACAATGCACATCCTACTACATCTCGACATGGGTATTTTCTTTCTTAAAAATACTATGTCTCGATCATAGGCCACATATATTTCAAATCATGTCATACATCATCACAAGCCATATTAAATCTTACCTCTATCAAAATCAATCTATGATATTACACTACTAATTCAAGTATTATTTCTCCTACTTAATTAAGGTTAACTAATCACACAAAATCAAGTAATCAAAATCATTTAGTACTCAAGGACCAGTTCAAACCTACAAAAAAAACTTGAGCACTAATGATCAAATATTTATACATTCAAGTCTTTTATCCTAGGATTCTATTTGAAAATAACTAACTAGTATAGAACATGTAACTAACTTTTCTTACCTGGCTTAAGCATAGCACTCTTTAAAAAACTCTCAAGCCTATACTTCATAGGATCTCCTAACCTACACCGTAGAGCCCTAATCAAAGATCAGACTATACCACTATGATCATAAACTAACAGAGACCTATCGTGATGTCTTAGATGTCACATGCATGCTATTTTTCTAGAATACCTAAGAACACGTGAAGATTGACTCAAAGAAAAATAAGTAAAAAATGAATTTACTCTGTTCAAGAATCTGATCGGACACTCTTTACTCAACGTCAAGAGCTAAGGGGTCAGAAATTTAGAAAATACAAAGAAACTAAAGAGAACCTATTTCTAGAGAGATAGTGGTTTTGTGAAATGAAACTTGAATATCTGCTTTTTCTATAAATATGTGTTTTTTTATTTAATATTAAAATATTCAAATTCTCCTTTTTCACTTTTACCACATTTACTCTAAAGAACCATTTTCTAGGGTGTTTCATAAATTCTATATCAGTTTGTGTATGACAACATAAAAGGACAACAATATTCTTATATTTGGTTTCATCAAGTTGCTCATCAGTAGCTTCTTTCTTTAGTATCAAACTAGTCTCGGATGGAGTATGATGTGATATTAAAAATAAAAATAAAAATATTTTTCCTTTTATTTTTCTATGTTTAGTTTAGACATAAATTAGGGAATGAATGAATTTGTCTATTCATCTTCCACCATGAATTCTATATAAGGAGACCTATTCTACTCATTTTGGCATATTGGAATGATGAATAGAAATTTTTGAAATTCTTGAGTGTCATATTTCAAGTGGTGTTTCTCTTTTGCTTATTTTAGAGTGGCGCTTCATGACTTATCTCTTTAGTGGCGTATCGAGGTTCATCAAAGGAAAATAGAGAATTTCTCTCTTGGTGTTTCTTATCTTGTAAGTGATAAACCGTTTAGTCGCGTTCAGTTTTCAAAATAAAACTAAATTCTCTTATAGTAGTATAGGATAAACCTAAATCGAATCCAAAAAAATACAAATTCATTGATTTCATTGAAAGATTTTCTTTCCTTGAAAAATTAAAAAAAAAATAGAGGATTGACAGTATTAGATTGGAACATCAATTGTAAAATAGAATTTTAAACAAGAACAGGAAAAAAATTGAATGAGATAATCATTGTAAAAAGTAAGACAAATTGTTAAACTAAAAAATTAGGAAATGAGTAAAAGAAAAACAAAAGAACACGAAAGAAAGTAATAAAAAAAAAGCAGGGGCCAAAAAAATAAAAAGAAATCAAAAAATTCATTGTAATAGTCAATTCCTTTTCTGAGTAAACGAAAATCAAAACAAAAAGAATGACAAAACAGAACAATAAGTTGCAAAATTGAAATAAGCATGAAAAAGGAAAAGAAAAACGTAAAGAATATAAACCCTAAGGGAAATCGCAAAAATCCAGAAGACATGTATTCATCTTGAACACAAATAATAAATGAAAATAGTAGATGTACAAGCAGTTGAATGAAAGCGGATGAAGTAAAGCAAGAAAAAAAATTGAAAAACAACCTGTAGCCTAGAGCAATGGAATTAAAAACTAAGAAGAAAATGCACAACAATGAAAAACCCCAATCACATTTCTCTTTTCTTAAATGTCTAATGTCTCAAAAACAAAGGCATCTAAAAGTGAAGTCTCTCTGCCCGAAAGTTGTTCAAAAAAGTAAAGTCTACAATAATGAAAGCTAAATTTAAAAATATTTCAAAATTGAAACTAAACTAAAAATTACATCCCTTGAAATTTTCCACCTCCCTTTATATCAAATGCTAATTAAAATTTGGAGAGTAATTGCATGCCAATTAAAATTTGGAAAGTAATTGCATGTGGACGTGATTCAGTTACTTCTTTGAAGTTTTAATTTTTAATTTTCTCAACGAAGTTCCATTTTTGCCCTTCTGAATTCCAATCTTATCTTTTGACAAAAATGCCCGTAGATTTTCCAATTAATGTCTTGTCTGTCCAACATTCTTTCCTTCAAAATCTTTTTCTTTCTTATTTTCTTCATATTTTAAACCTAGAAAATTTAACAAAAACGTGGATTAGTAATCTACTAAAAATATTTATCTAAAAATAGTAGATGGACATGATTTTTATTCAAATGTATAAATTTTATAAAAAGAAAACAAATTTCTATTAAAAGAATGAAATAAAACTAGAAAAAGCATGGCTAAATGATATAGTAAGTTAGGTTATAAGTGACTATTCATCATCTTATTTATCTCATGAATTTGAGTGTACAAGCTTCTTCCCAAATCTTAGAGAATAAAAAATATTGGGTTAACAATTATGTCCAATCACCCCAATAGTTTCACAATAACCTAGCCCTAAATACGTATCAAAGTGGCATATAAAAGAAAAATAAAACTAAAATAAAGATATCGAGTGAAAGAAAATCAACAAAATTATAACAAATATTAGGAAGAGAAATGTCATTAATCTATTATTAGATTTTTATCTCAAACCATTATTTTTAATCTTAATCTAACAGTTATAATTGTTTTTATTAGTTTTTTAGGAAAATGCCAGATATATATAGAATTAATTTTTGTTTTAATTTTGTATTTTTTAATTTAATAAATATTTTATTTCAGTTAACGGATTAAGATAAAATAAACCATAAGAGTAAGAAAGCTCTAGTAATAATTTGATATTCCTTCTCTTAGATACATATGCTATAAAATTCATATTATTCAGAAATTCTGATCAATAATAATTTATAAGAACTATTTTTTCTTAATCTATCAACAGTTTTAAAATAAAATTATGATAGATTTATCAAATATTAAAATATAATTATAATGAAATGACCATAACGATAGGAACGTACTTGAATCAGAACAATCATATTTTCTCATTACCACTACGGAAAATTTCTTGTTACTTTGCCGGCCACTCTGTGTGGCATAAACATTTAGCACCCTTGTATTAGCAAAACGGTGATTTTTATTATTACAAAAAAAAATCATAAATTAACTATAGAAATTACATATAGATGAAAATTCGTATGTTAAATTTAAATTACATATTCATATGGATTCATATCTGTATGTAAAATTAGTATTAATTATATATAGAATTATATACAGATTCATATTCATATGTAAAATCAACATATTATATACAAATTTTTACCTATAGATTTGTATTCAGGATATTACAAACAGATTTAACCTATATATAAATTCGTAGATAATGTAATCCCTATGTAAAATCAACATCCATATATAAAATTGACATTACATACGGATTTACATATAAAATATTACATATAAATTTAATTTGTATTTAATCCAAATATTATTATTATTATTATTATTATCATTATTATAATATTATATTAATAATATTATGATTGCTATTATTAGTATTAATAATATTATTATTATCATTATTACTAATATTATTATAGATAATATTATAAATATTATTAATTCATAATATTATCATTATTAATATTATTATTAACATTAATAATATTATTAATGTTAAAATTGTTATTATTATTACTATTAATATAATAATATTATTGCTATTATCATTAATATTATTTTGATTATTATTATTATTAATAATATCATCAATATTATTATTATTAATAATATTAATGTTAATATTATTGTTAAGGTTGATATTATTAATATTATTATTATTATTATTATTAATATCACCAATATTATTATCATTAGTATGATCAACATTATTAATAATGTTAATATTAATATTATTATTAATTATACAAAATTATAATCATATAATAACAATAGTTATAATAAGAATGTTAATAATCTCAGTGTGACAACAAAGTTACTTTTGCTAATGGTAAGTGTAACATCCCATATTTTTCATATAATAGAAATGTTATTGTGTAAAAAAATTATATAATAAACTTGAATATAAAAATTCATACATTCATCATGTATTTCAAATTATACTTCTCCAAATAAGATTTAATAAAATATCTGTATAAAATTATAAATAAAATAAAATGAAGCTTCTCCATCACAATTCACTAGGACTCACACCACCTGTCAAATTCTCTGCTCCCGTGTAATATACACGATTATCACAGTTTTAAAAACAAAACAAATAACACAAAAAGAAGGGTAAGCTAGAGAGTTTTAAAAATAGTATTTTCATAAATTAAATTTCAAAATCAACCAAAAAAAATAACAAATCAAGTTTTCGTAATTCATCTTATACATCACATCATCACTAACACATCACACATCACACTAATGAGACATCCATATGATCTGGTCTGTCCGATTCTTTTTCACACCGTAGCGCAGTCATATAATCGTAATCCATATGATCTGGTCTAACCGATTCTTTTTCACACTGTAGCGCAGTCATATAAACTTAATCTATATGATTCGGTCTGTCCGGTTCTTTTTCACACCGTAGCGCGGTCATATAAACTCAATCCATATGATCCGGTCTGTCCGGTTCTTTTTCACACCGTAGCGCGGTCATATAAACACAATCCATATGATCCGGTCTGACCGGTTTTTTTTCACACCGTAGCGCGGTCATATGAATCCTTTAACCCACATGATTTGGTCTGACCGGTTCTTTTTCACACCGTAGCGCAGTCATGTGAATCTATCAATCCATATGATCTGGTCTAACCGGTTCTTTTTCACACCGTGGCACAGTCATATGAACCTCCTTCGACTCCCACCACCTAGTCATCTTCTTCTATGATTCCAATGACTAGTAGAGTCACCATCTAGTCATCTTCATCTATGATTCCAATGACTAGTAGAGTCAGGATACCTCCTTGAATCCCCAAACAATGCACATCCTAATAATCTCAACACGGGTATCTCCTTTCCTAAAGATACTATGTCTCGATCACACATCACATCATTCACAAACTTTGATATTACATAATACAATACGTAAAAATTCATCCAATTCATTAATAAACAAATAATTACAATATTTATGAAAAACAATCAAACTAGCTTCCCTTACCCAAATTCACAAAACAAGTAATTACAATATTTATTAAAAACATTCAAAACTAGCTTTCCTTACCCAAATTCACAAAATAAGCAATTATAATATATATATATATATATATATATATATAAAACATATAACTAGCTTCCCTTACCTTTATAGAGTAGAGATACTCAAAAACCTTAAAATCACGGGCAATCTAACTCTGTTCAAGAATCTAATCGGACACTCTTGATCTACTCAACGGACACTCTTGATCTACTCAACGCTAGGAATCTAGGGATGTCCTCTGATTGTCAATCTGATAAGCTATGAGATCACAAATCTAGAGAGAAGGTATAAAATTTTAAAAAAAAATTGTTTGAGAGATGGTGGTTTTTCATAAAACTGTATATCTTCTTAAAGAAAGAGAGAGAGAGTTGGTAGTTTTTATTAGAATAAAACAGAATATCTTTTTAGAGAGATAAATATCTTCTTAGAGAGAGAATATCTTCTTAGGGAGAGAGAGTTGGTAGTTTTTATTAGAATAAAACAGAATATCTTTTTAGAGAGATAAAATATCTTCTTAGAGAGAGAGTTGATGGTTGTTATAAAAATAAAAATAAATAACTATCTCTTATTTTCTTAAATAATTGTTCGGTTAAAAAAATAGGTATTATCTTATTTATCTCTAAAACTAAATTCTAGGTTAATTTTTTTTATATAGCTATTTTCTAGGATATTACAGTAAGGTGAGTTCTGTATATTTGTGGAACTTGGGTTCGGATCCCATCTGGTATAAATTGTTATCAATATTGATAACATTAATAAAAATAACTAAAATAATAGTAAACATAAACATAAAAAAAAGATATAGTAAGAAAATTGAAAACAAAAACTAGAAATAATTTTTTTTTAAAATAAATATTCATTACATACGGATTTTTCTGTATGTAAAATTATGTCGGTAAATTACATACATAATAAATCCGTATGTAATTTGTCGATAAATTACTTACGAGTTTATTACATACTGGTTTTTATTGGTATATAAATCCATATGTAATATAATTGCATACGGAATTTTGGCTATTACATATGGATTTTATCATATGTAATTTTAATTTTTTTTAGTATATGCTAAAGAACACTTAAACAATGGTGTAAATTATGTGTGAGAACATTAGTGCAGAAATATTTCTTACATAACAAAAACTACATTAGATAAAGAGAACTATACTATCAATTTAGAATGAATGAACTAGAAAAGTAAAAATGTTGTGTCTTAAAAAGGTATAAGAAGATTGAAGGGTGTTCATGTAATATTTTTTTATAAACCCAACAAATCCATCCTCATTTCTTCATTGCCTTTTAAAATAGGCAGTTGCTTCCTACACGATACAAAATGCTTCTTACACTTAACAAATTCTTAAAATACAATAATATCTTTATTATTTTATGTATTAAATAATTTTTCTTCTTCTCACATTTACATAAATATCTCTCTCATATTTTGTTTTTTTTTAACAATAATAAAAATAATGTTGGGTGTTGTTAAAATATTTACAATTTAATATGATTAATTTTAAAAATTCAGTTTAACACATTATTTTCAAATGTTTAGTTTTTTATAATTAATTCAATGTTATTTGAAAAAAATATAGATATTCCTTAATATTTATTAGTTTTTCTTTTATTTTTACTTGATTGCAATTATTTATGTACTTGACTCAGCATAAGAGAGGGAGAAAAAAAAATATTTAATAAATAAATTTTAAAATAAAAGTAATGAAGAGATTGTTGACATATTAAATATTTGTTAAGTGTAAGAAGCAATATATGGTCGAGGAAGCAAGTGCCTTTAAAATATTGTCATTAGGTACATTAATTCTCTCCATTGATATTGTTGAAAGATAAGATCTCTTGGTACGTTGTTCTTTATTGTCATGAAGATTATCTTTCTTCCTACTTTTCATCTCTAAGCCTCTCTTTTACAAAGTTTAAATCTTCGGTGATAGCACCTGCAGCTTCGATTCATCTATTTTTCTCCAATACTAGAGTTGTCACTCCTCAATCCATTTCCATCAACAAAACACGGTTCATTACTTCCATTTTCATCAACAAAACTTGGTTCATTTATATCATAGACGTTTAAATTTGATAAAGTTTTATAATAAATGTTAGTGCCACTACTATTAAGAAAAACTTTTCACTTAAAGCAACAATTGATAAAATTGTTTTCACGTTAGTGTAAGAACAATAATTCATGTGTTTTAAAAAACAAACAAAACATTTTCATTTGAATAAAATAATCTTAGATATGTTAATACCATTTTAACAATTATAAGAAAAAGACGAATAGAACCAACTAAAACCGTACTTCTATTACATATTTTATTTATTACAAAAAAATACAAATTTATACTAAAATTAATAAATAAAAACAAAAAAAACCTTAAAGAGAAGAATCTAAAAAGGTATGAAGAAAACAAGATTTATTAATGAGATGGTTGAATAATCGGACTTGCATATTCCGACGTACCTTCAAGTTTGGTGAAGGAATCTTTCTTCTTTCCATTTACATTCCATTGTTTCTTTTGATATTTGAAAAACATGATTTTACATTGAGGACAACATCTGCTTTAAGTGTGGGGAGCTTTATAGATTAGGAACTTTCTCTTTCTTGTTTTGATTTCTTATAGTAAATTCTTGTTTTATTTCTTAAAAAAATTTAGATTGCAAAATAAAAAGATTTTCTGCATGCTATCATTATATTTATAGGAGCGTCTAGTGATTTATAATTCTAGAAAAATTGGTTACTTGCTTTGTGTTGGTTGGATTCTACGTAAATTATTGAATAAGTTGATTCTGAATTTTTCCTTTTTTTTGAATATTTTGTGATAAAAATGTCCTTGGTGAGTTTTTGAGCTTTAGTGATAGACCATCTAACAGATCGTCTAATACTCTTTCTAGCATGTTTTCGCTCATGTTGGCTTATATTCCCTAACTTAACTTGATTCTTTATTTTTTCAACTTCGTTTACATACATAATTAAATTGATATGATTGAGGTAGTTTTTGTTAAATTAAACCACTTAGTCATATTACCCTACTCTTATGATAGTCCACTTGTTTGCCCATTAGCACCTGCCTTTTTTTTTTTGCTTTTAACCCTCATTATATGCCCTAAAAATAGAAAAGCCATGTGTGTCCCTATCTTAAAAGATAAAGGAGTTTTGAAATCATTTTGAGAATAGGTTCTTGAATAAGTGTGGGGTGTATCTCATTTTTCATACCTTATCTCCTCAAATCATTCATTACTGAAAAAGATAGAAAACGAATAAAACAATAGAAAGAAAAGAAAGTAAGAACAAAAGCATAGACCGTTTGATACACAAATTGGACTATCTATTCCATGAAAGAGCAATAAAAAATTATAAAGTCCTGAAATAAAAAAAAAGAGTTGGTTGTAATTTTGAAGATATATGCTACTTGCATTTGTTCTAGATTTATTTTCCATTACTCCTTTGTTTTTCTAAGGTTTTAAGCCTTTTTTTTCCTCATTATACCTACCTTTACCTTGACCTTATTACGTCTCTTACGAAATCCTCTTGATCTTTGTGTGCATGTTTTCAATTGTTGTAAATGTTAGTCTTGCAAAGCCTATGGTACTATCAGCTTGCATAAGTGTGTTGTGTGAAAATACAAACATAAACACTTAAGAGTTGGAGAACGTCTAATGAAAATTCTATCATTCTTGATTCACACTTTCGTTTAAGTTATCTTCTTGTTCATTAAGACACAAAGTTTTCCAGTTACATATTTTCTTGGTTCCTTGATTTCTTAAAGATTGTATTTTTCTAGCTCTTATACATTCATAGAGCTTTGAATCTAAAAAGATAAGTGTAGGGTTATTCGATGAACATATTTTTTGATGGAATACGCCCCAACTACCTTAGTCAAAGAATAAATAGGACAAGGAGCTAGAGGGTAGATCAAGAGATTCTAGAAGATTGGATCCATTTGAGCCTGTTTGGGCTTTCAACCAGCTGCTTGGGCCCGAATGCAACCATGAAGATCTCACTTTGGAGAAAATAGAGCAATAAGGAGAAGTCCTCTTAATTGTTTAGAATAGTTTAGAATAATTTGGTCCTTGTATTTGGACCAAGTAAAATAGATTTGGGCTTTGTGTTTTTGGGCTATGTAGTGTAAGTGTTAGGGACAAATTCTTTCTCCACCCCATACCCTCTTCCTGCACCCCATACCAAATCTGAAATGTCCATTATACCCTTCACTTAAATATGCAAAGACAGAAGTAGCCTCCACCCCCTTCACCCCTATGTGTGGCCAATATCCCATTCGGTTCTCACATTTACAAAACCTAATCCTCTCAAAGTGTATTATCGTTATTCCAAGTGACCGTGACCGTCGCCGTTCGTCCAAGCTGGTTCAGTCGCAAGTCATCCGATTAACATCTCTTTCATCCGGTTCGGTTCTCCCTCTCGCATCCCATTCCTTTGTTTCTTCAAAATCTTCAATTAATCCTTCAAAGAAGCATTAGGTAAGCAATTTGCGATGTTTATTAGCAATTAGTCGGTGATATTGATGATTAGAGTAGTTGATTTGGGGTTTGGGGGGCTGTCGACGGCAAAGGGGTGTTTTTTCCGATCTATATATATGAGAACCGGATGGGCTGATCCGGTTCGTTGTTTTTGTTGAATATGAGAACCGGATGACACTCCCATTCGGTTGTCAATTTTTTTCAAATGACAACCGGATGACCTCCTCATCTGGTTGTCATGTATTTTTAACTAAGTGTAACTTTGTGCACTGACAGATATGGCGAGGACCAGAGGAGCATCTTCACAGCCTGAAGGCCGTAGAAGGCCTATAGCATCAGTGCGTAGAGGAGATCGGGGTGCTTCATCTAGTACTCCTCTTGTTGTTGTTGATGCTGCTGATATTGGTGGTGTAGCTCCTCGCATTGGTTGGGGTGAGGCTGTTGAGGTGGTAGGTTTTCCTGGGGGACCATCTGATATGTCCCTTTTGGTAAGTTATAATCATCATGTAGCGTTGAGACTATGGAAGGGTGAGGTAAGATTATGTTATAAGTTGTTATATTCAGTTTGTGTTTAATATGTGAACTTTTTGATATCATTTGTTGTATTTTGTTTAGGATCGTGGAGTCCTAAAGTTAGTCTCCTATGGGAGAAAAGTGAACAAATTTGGTCTTTCTCGTGCTGAGGTGTTGCTTTCATTGTCCATACACTTCTCACAGAGTTATCCGACCTCTTGAGCCGATTTCATTTTTTTGAGGTTTTCTCCAATATGGACATACCATTCAGATGCACCTTCCTGTTTGAGTTCTGAGACAGTATGGATATATGCAAACCATACCACCTCCTCCTCCAATACAAGATATGGCTGCTTTTAATATGGTTAATGCACGTTGGGTACATTTTTCTGATAATGTTGTCACTGCATTGATACCTAGTGTCGGCCCACATGCATGCTCGGAGGGCTATATTGCTTGGTATACTCGTGTGTCACATCCACATGTCATTAGATGTGATGAGGAAGCAGATAGTTGTAGCCGTAACCGTAGCCGTAGTCATAGTCATAGTCATGACGAAGATCTGCTAGCCTCGTCGTCACTACAGCAGCAATAACAGCCACCCTCAGTATTTGATTACATTGACATTTTTGAATTTTATTTCATTTTTGTAAATGATTACATTATTATTTTTATTGTTTAATTTTTTCAGAGTATCTTTAGAAGGATAGCCACCCTATTGCAGAGGGCAATTAGCTGTGGATATGCACATGAGGATATAGTAGCTGCCTACGAATTGGCTCGCACACATTCATGCAAAGACAAGTATACAGTAGACGACACAGAGGTGGCCAAGAGAGAGGGACGTCTAGTTCTTAGGGTTTTATGTGTACCTGATATGTATTTGTCACCATGTTCATATGTATTCACTATATTGGTACTTGGTTTATGTATTTAGTATGTTGGTACAATTTCACTGAATTATTATATTTGGCACCAAATGAAAAACCATTCAAAAATTTTATATACTCATAAAATTTCCATATACATTAATCAATCATCACCAAGATTTACATATGATGTACTTGATCCTAACATAGATACAAATAGTTGCATTCTGCTAATATAATGAGATGCCCATAATTGTGCGTCTGCAGAATTGTGATTGGTCCAAATAATGTCTACATTTGGTAAAGGAAAACCATAAACCTATTTAACCTGTAAATGAATTTGAAAATTTTGTCTTATGCAACACCTAGTGAATATGACAGTACAGGTTGGGCAATTTTGTAACTTATAAAGATTACCTGTACAAAATGGTTCCCATAAATATGTCTTATGCATATTATCCGATGTTGACTGGCATCAATAGGTGGTTTACTTCATAATGGAAAAATGGTTACATTTTGTTGCAACGACAAGCAAACAAGGATAACATTATATCTACTTGCAATGACGTAACCCATATCTGGTATAGTCATCCACTTCTCAACACCTTTCTGCAAATATGTACAACATTAGTAATATGTCATTGCACTTAGAATTGTTAATGAAAAATTAAACATAAACACTTACAGATGATGTCCCCTCAACAAGTAAAGTGTTCTTAAGTTCATCGAAATGCTCATGACTACCAAAGATGTTTGTATATTGATCACGCCATTAACATATTTCTTTATATAGATCCATTCTGATTAATGGCCATGACTCTTCTCTCATTCCCAACAATGCAGCAATTGATCGATAACCACAATGTCCATCAAGTTTAGCATCAATAATGTCCACTATGTATGGGTGAGTAATAGGATGAAATTGATCAAGACAGGGAAAAAATTTAAAGGGTAACACCAAATGAGATTTTACCTTCACCCTTGAAGCCTTCTCTGTAGAACAACTATCCTCCATTGAATGAATCTTGTCTACATGCTTAAAGTATGAAGGCTCACGCTTGGTTGACCTCTCTCTAATCATTTTTGTTTAGTCTTTTGTGACCCTTTTGTCTTAACCTTTTCCAATGGGGGACATAGTGATGTCATTGTAGAGTATGCAATTTCAGCCAGCTTGCCCTTCATGGTGATTTTACCTCCAATATCAAGCTCATCAAAGCGTTTAGAAATGACCTCCCATTCTTGCTTAATAGACAACTCAGATGATGACTTACTTGATGATAAGTCTGAGAAACTAAGTCTTGTCCACATCACATGCACTTGATTTAGTGGTATAACACCAACAACATATCTTGCAAGCTCACAAGCACATGGTAAGTCATGAGTATATCTAAGAACACAGCCACACTTTTTCTTATCAAAGCCAACAAATTTTACCTTATTGAACTCCTCTACAATGTGTACCAACATACCCAATAAACCTTTGTACAATGAGCTGTTGTAAGAGTGGGTAGCAACATTTAGACTCATCTCGAATGAGGCCTTAATCTGATTATGTTGAAGGACAAGGAGATTGTTGATTGCATCCCAACACAAATCATCCATGCTAGTTTGCAAGATACGCTTTAAATTATTTTAACAAACAAAACAATCTTTAACATATAAATATACATTATATATAACAACATACCTATTTGATGTAGTATTGCCCATATGCATGACCTTATTTGTCCAAGCACTGACAAAATTTTCCTTATGAGGTTTAATCCAGGTCTTTTTGCACATATTCTAAAAATATGGGCCATGCCAAAGAAGCACTTTCAAATTTTTCAACACATTTAGGGATTGCTTCACAATCAGTACAATCAACTATAGTTGCCCATGCTTTCACGATAACATCCCATGCCTCCCTTGGAGGAACAAGCATTTTACACTTGGCCTTAACATTCTTGTTTATGTGGAACCTGCACAACAAGTTACAAGCTTCTGGAAAAACAACTTCAATGGCATTCATCAGAGCCAAATCCCTATCACTAAAAATAACTGTAGGGTACACATCTCGTCTCAAAAACAACCCTTTCAATCTTTACAAAGCCCAAATGAAATTATTTTGGCATTCAATAGCCATCAAAACAAATGCAGCCGAGAAAGTTAAGCCTGTGGATTGCACACTTACAACTTCAAGCAGTGGAAGCCTATACTTATTTGTCTTGTAGGTGGTATCCATCAACAACACATTGCTAAATGCATTTAACAACTTCAAAGAATCAGGATGAGTCCAAAAGATGTCACTTAGAACTCGGGAGGACTCGTGAACCCTATGCCAATGAATATACTTGTCATGCTCCAACAACATCATCAACTGTTCCATTTCAGTTCTTGATCCTCTAACTGATCTCTTATATGTATATCTGGTATTATACAACAGTTTCAGTGTCGTGACATTGTCTTCATTCTTCTCTTTAAGGGTAAGCAATATGTTCTTTGGTTTCACTCGTCTCTTTGTCATATCCACAACTAAAGTGTGTTCATCGGGTCGCAACCTACCGGCATAAGGGTGACCAACCAACGTATTAGCCAATTCATAGATATGCAACCCACATACGACTTTCAAAACCCACCTTCACCACCCTTTATTGGTTTGCCACGCAATCTGAATGGACAGTCACACTTCCTTGTGCCGGTTATACTAACCTCTAAATCTGTTATGTACTTTCTGTATTTTCCACTTCTCTCACATCCCAATAAGACATAGGTCTTCTTACCCTATGCTCCAGTTGCTTTGTCTGATCTCAGTATCACAACAACAAATCCAAGCCTAAATGCAACCTTGCGAACCCATTCAAGTAATTTGTCTCGAGTACCAAACACCTGCACAATATATCACATTCATATGTAATTAATTTACATTTCATAAACATAAACAAAAACAAAAACAAAAACAAAAACAAAAACAAAACATTTTACCTCATCAGTTGTGAAATCAATAATGCAATCTTCTTTCCGAACCAAGGAACCACTTTCAAGTTCATCAGATACCTTGTTTACTTCCTCTGAATATAGACAAAGACTATCCATATCTGTAACATAACATTTCAACAACTCATAAGAAAAAAAAGAAAAAAAAAATAAAAAAAAAATTCCTAAACATTAACCGGACGCATCCTCATCCGATTCACAACAAACTTATCAAATGAGAATCAGATGCAGGGGAGGGGGGTGCCATCCGGTTTGTAAACTTGTGAACCGGATGCGACCCCATCCGGTTCTCAAAAGTTAAAAAAAATGCAAACCGGATGAGCTCTGGGTTGATTTCATCTGGTTTGCAAAATTTGTGAATCGGATGACTCTCCTCATCCGGTTCACAAATTTCCAAACCGGATGAGGTCAACCCAGTACCCATCCGGTTTGCAATCTTTTTTAACTTTTGAGCATCCGATTTGCAAAATTTGTGAACCGGATGACCCTCCTCATCTGGTTCATAAATTTCCAAACCGGATGAGGTCAACCCAGTACCGATCCAGTTTGCAATTTTTTTTAACTTTTGAGAACCGGATGGGGTGGCATCCGGTTCACATCATACACACCGGATGACACCCTCCTCCACTGCATCCGGTTCTCATTTTACGAACCGCACGTCTGGCTATCCTTCAATGAAGTGAAAATTACATTTTAAAATGGTTTTTAAAAATATAAGTGTTGTAGAGTAAAAACAACCTATTGTTTTTCTTAACAGTTTTGACTGGCGCAAATTAAATAACTTGCAATGCACATTTTTTAGATAACTCTTCGAACAAAAGGCTTTTGAAGGGCATTCTAAAGATTTACTTGATAGCTTCTTGGAGAGAAAACTTCTTTTGAAATAGAGAGATCAAAGTTTAACAATATTCATCATGGTTTCTCACGTTTGAAGAGAGCATAACATTCATTTGATTGGGATTTTCGTAGAAGTTGTCATTGTGAAGAGATAAGTGACTCTCTTATGGGTTTTACACTATTTTAGCTGCTGCATAATTGATTCTTGTAATTGTAATTCGTTTTTGCATCAATTCTTGGTTGTATATTGCTTGAATAGGGTTTTCAAGCATTGTGTATTGTGTAATCTTGTAAGTTTTTGCTTTGGGTGTATTGTTTGCATCAAACACAATAGTAGAGTTCTGCATATTGCACTAGGGTTGTGCATCTTGTGTGGTGGGGTGCCGCATAAGGGGTAGAGACAATCTTGTAGGGTTCAAGATTGGGTCTTGTATGTGTTTGTGTATGTAAACTTGTATGATTTAGTGGAAATCTTTGCATTATTGTGCAAAGGACTGGATGTACCTCTTGAGGAAGAGTGAACTAGGATAAAAATCTGTGTGATCTTCTCTCCCTTCTCTCATTTCATTTGTGAACTGTTTTTGCGCATTTCATATTTTTCATATATAAACAACATATTAAAATCAAGAACAACCTGTTGCTTTTCTGGGCAACTTCATCTTCTTAACTCTAGTAGCGTTTGTAACCTGTTAAATTCAGTTTTCAACCTATTAATATACAAGATCTTCTCTGCAGTATACGTGTACTGATTTCTTGACTGTATTACCTTGCCTTATTGAATCACTTGGATTTTTTCTAGTGAATAATATCCTTGCTGGCTTAGTGATCTATTTCTTGGTATTTTGGAACTACTGTTTTGGAGTCTTTACAGATTTAATACCTTTTTATTTTGAGAACTATTTTTTGTGATGATGTAGAAAATTTAGATTTTCTTCAAAATTGTTTTGTCTTTTGCATTTGGCTTAAATCTTGGTTGATAAATTGTTCAACCATATTGTATTTGCGGATATCTTTAAGTGGTGTATCTCTTCATCATTACAGCCTAAAGTTCTGCTGAATCATATTGCACCAGCACTGAAATTATCTCTGCAGAATTAGTTTTGATATTATCTTGTATAGATTTTTCATGTATTGATTGCTACTTACTTGGATATATCTTTTAGTGAATGTTTGTGATTGTAATTTGTCTTACTTTTGCATAGCATATAAGAGCATCCTTGCTGCGACTGCCACTATTTTTAGAAATTTGTATTTTGTTCACTGGTTCATGGTTCATATTCACTACTGTTATTCCAGTAAATCAACTTGTTAAAACCTGTTTTTAGCTAGTTAATATTCACCTACTAGTTGGAAATTTGTATAAGTGTTGTAAAGAAATTTTTAACTAGCTGATTGAATTTCAACTTGTTATTTGCTTTTTCCAGAACTGCCAAAAATCTTTTTAACGAGTTGTTTTTTATCTTTAACAAGTTGTTTTTACTAGTTTAGCATACTGAACTCAGTTTAACTTATTTGCGAATTGTAACTTGTTATTTTTGTGTATTCTTACATTGTAATCATAGTTTAATAAAAATACTCATTCATACTTTCCAAGTTTTCAAAAAGAGTTAATAGTTCAGTTCAATTCACACCCCCTCTTGAACTTTGGCCATCATATTTTTCAACATAGTGTGGTATAGACCATCCATGGTCTCAAAAAACCATCTAGCGGTTATAACAAATTGTCTAGGCAAATCATCCAGATCGGTTAGGGTCTCAACATTCTCTATGCCATAAAGCTTTGAAAGAACATTGTTTATGTTCATCCTAGTAAGCTTGTAGAGAGAGCCGACCATTGTATACGTCGAAAGACGCTATCCTTTATAGTGAGCTATATTGTGATCTTTTAATGACTCATACATTGTATTTGTCTTAAGCTAGAAGTTGCCTGCCTAAATAATACTTAGTTAAGCCAGGAGTGACTTGCGAAAATAATACTTGAACAAAGTTAACTGAGTGGTTATGTGCAGAAAGAATACTCGGGTTAAGCTAGTAGTCTCTTTTGAAAGAACACTTCGGTTAAGTTAGAAGTAACTTGGTGAAAGAATACTTGAGTATACTTTGTAGCAATAGTCTGCCTACTAGAACTTAACTGATTAGTTAAGAATAAGATGTAGTCTATTGTGATAGACGAACCTGTTGAGAATCTTACATGATTCAATATTTGATGAAGTCAAGCCTTTGGACAAAAGCAAAGCCAAGCATGGAAGTTGAAGAAGAAGACCCAGTCTTTGTTTTAGTAGGTGTGAGTGAGTGTAATTGAAAGTAAAGGTGAACATGCACACAGTTGTGAAGAAAATCTCTGGCACAGTTAAATCATACTTAAAACCAAAGTAATAAAACTGAGCAAAAAGTTTTGGAGAGATGTCATTTGAAAATTCAGGTTTTAACAGAACATAAACCAATTCTACTTTTAAGAAATCGATTAATTCTCGCACAGCACCATAATTGTGTTAACTATTTTTCAAAAACAAAGTTGTTTGGTTTTCCAAAAGATCAAAGAATTGTTCTTGAAGAAATTCAAAGACTTGAGTTCTTGCTGTGTCATTAGTGTTCTTCAAAGCTCTGCGCTGGTCCATCTTTTTTGGAAATCAGGGAGATTTCTGCAACCTAAAACTTGAACTTGTTTTGATTCAAGTGTTGCATATTGTACTATTAATTTTATCTTTGATTCAAGTTGTATAATGGTGATGTTATAGGGTTTAACATTGGTGTAATCTAAATATTTGGGGCTGCAGGGTGATAGCTTAAGTATTCAGTGGTGTTTTTGATCTTGCAGGGTGTAAGAGGTGTTCTTGATTGTAAGCATGTACAATTGATTGTTTGTTAGTGATATTTTTCTTGCTAGGTTGCAAGAAAGACTGGATGTAGCCCTTGAGGAAGGGTGAATTAGTATAATTGCTATGTGTGTTTTTCTTGACCCTTCTCTCTACATAAGATTATGTTCAGTGTCATTCAATCATTCTACATACCTAAATTTGCTACTTTGTGTTTCCGTCATTCTGCATTTGAAAAACTAATAGCTTATTGAATGATTAAATTGCTTCTATAAAGATTCTTAAAACTGGAAAATTGTTTTGATTGAAGTGATTAATTCAATTTTGGTTGTTCAAGATTTAATCAACTTGTTTTTATCAAAACTGCACAAGTTTATTTTGTTGTTCATAGATTAATTCAATTACACTTGCATTGTATTACTGTTTTGAATATTTAAATAAAATCTTTGCCGAATTTATATGTGATTGTTTCCGTGTAACAATTCTAAGTGTTTCTCTACATAATTGAAAAGTGAATCTTTGGTAGCTTAAATTGAATTTCTCTTAACTTTGATTTCGTGACTGAATATGGTGTTTCTACATATTGGATTCTGGTTTTTCATATCAACTATTTGCTAAAATCAAAATTGTTTTGTTTAGTAAACTCATTCAATTACCTATCTGTAGAATTGTTCATTGTTTTCAAGATTTTAATCATTAGAACAACAAACACAGTTAATTGCAAACACCAAACTGGAGTCAAGAACGTAATGTAATTACTTAAACAGAAGGATCAATCAATTGTAGAAAACACAAAATTACTGCAACAGAAGAATCAATTGATTGAAACTAGAAAACAATTGATTGATTTTACAAAAGTGAAAAATGTCAGAAATCAAATTTTCATAATAGCTCTAGTATAATATTTTATTTGAATATGAAAACACAGAAAACCAATTTCAATTTCCAGTAACACAAAATTATGCAAAGTAGAATCTGAGATTATATAGTACCAAAAAAATCAATCAATTGAAACCCAAAATCAGTTAATTGAATTTTTGACAATTTACTCAAAACATTGCAAAAACAATGCGGGAATCAAGATAAGGGTAAAGAGAGAGCAAGAACACCAAGGTTTATATTGGTTCACCCTTTCTCAAGGGCTACATCCAATTTCTTTGCAACAAGCAAAGAAATTCACTCAAAGATCACCAAGATCAATTAAATCCAAGCCAATTACACTTGCACCCTGTAAGAACCCTCTGCACCATGCAGAAAACATCCCCTAAACCTTACAAAACTTGTAGAACCTTCACAAAACCCTACTGCACAATTACAAACCACAAACCCTATGCAGTTTGTAACCAAAACACAATATTACAAGAGGAATAGAACTACAAAATGCTTTTACACACAACACCAGTTCAGAAAACTACAAGAACAATGTAGAAAGCTTATCCCTTTGATGCAGAACCAGAGCTACACGAAAATCCTTTAAAGAGAGGTTCCAAGATTCAAATTCTTGAGTTTTTCATGATGTAAATCAATGTAATACTTAGTCTCACTATATTAGCACATTTCTCTCTCACTTAGGTTCGCAAAAAGTTAGTCTCTTTTTTTTTTAAACGTGCTCTACAGTTATATAGGCAATATGTTTTAAAATTGTCACAATAGTTAAAAATCAATCGATTCTGGGATTCAATCAATTGATTTTTCTGAAAACAGAAAAATCAGCAGTTGATTTTCAAAAACAGTTGATTGATTTTCAAAAAATTTGATTAATAGATAATAGGTTTTCAAAAAACATTAATCCTCACTTAATCCCATTCAATTATTTATTAATCAAAGTGGATTTATAGAGCTCTCTTTAAGTGAAATATCATGCAACTCATGGTTTTGAATCAAAAACCACACTCACACACACACAACCTAAGTTCTAGAATAAAACCTGAGAGATCTCTCATCTAGGTCCATGATGGCTTCATCAAATCATTTAGCAAGCTTTGATCCAAGTTGACTTCATCAAATCACTTAGCAAGCCTTGGTGCTAACAGAACAAATGTTCAAGAGGTTCCACAATATCATAAAAGTTTACACTGAGTACACAGATCTCTCTATACATCAAGTACAAAACTCTCTCCAGGTTATACCGAGTACACAAACTTCGCCAGGTTATAACGAGTACACAAAGCTCTCCAGGTTATACAAGTCCCAATCTCCTCCTAAGATCAAGATCACTCAAGATTTAAAGAAACACTCTTAAAAGAGAGAACAATGAAAGCTCACAAGGGTTACTTCACAATGATGAAGAATTACATGATGGTTTCACACAACCCAAAAATCTATGCTCTGAGTAGTAGATTGACAATAGAAACTCAGTAGATACTCTAATGCTTCAAAGTATTGCACAATGTATTTTTCTTTTTGCTTCTTGTTCTTCAACTTGAAATTGTTCCTCTATATACACTTTTGTAGAAACTAGCCGTTGCATGCTTGAAAGGAAAATCCTAACCATCTAATGTTGAAACTAATAGTTGGAAGAACAATTTCTATTCTTGATTCTACATTAAAATTGACTTTATCTTCGTATAGAAACCATTTAAACAGCGTAAGATATCTTTGATTTAAAACAAATAATTATGTTTTAATATCCCATAACAATTTGAATAATTTTCACTATGAACAAATTTGAACTTTAAAGCACAACGTGCTATAAGACCTTATTTTGATATTTCTGTGAAAATACTTTAATTTGTTTTTTAGATTTAGAAACAAATCAAATCAAAACTATGTGTAGCAAAATCATTTTGAATTATTTATGTATTTAGTTATAGCAACATAAGAATCCAATCTTAATTTCAAAATGTTTTTGCAAATATATATATATATATATATATATATATATATATATA
>Ga0099825_1003378_pt1 | contig 21218 bp, 10 predicted proteins | sample SiratroredBW_FD_76838 | JGI IMG/M metagenome (GOLD analysis project Ga0099825, IMG submission 76838) | Root nodule microbial communities of legume samples collected from California, USA - Siratro red BW | ecosystem: Host-associated > Plants > Roots > Nodule | place: USA: California | collected... | reverse complement strand
CACAAAACCCAAAAGAATTCAGATCCAGACGGCAAACCAACAGGGTTAACAGTAAAAAGTGTCACTTTTTTTTTTTTTTTTTTAGAGGGGGTTTTTAAAATTTTTTATTTTTAATTTTTTTTTTTCTTTGAAAAGATGTGGGTTTTTTTAAAGTGGAAAGAAGGGTCGGCCCAAAAAATTTTTCTAACCACCTGCAAAAAAAAAAAAAAAAAAAGTGACACTTTTTACTGTTAACCCTGTTGGTTTGCCGTCTGGATCTGAATTCTTTTGGGTTTTGTGTGCTTTTTTGTGTAGGTGGGATGATGATGTGGTGTTCAAGAACCAAGCCCGCGGTGAAACCAAAACAGCTAAGCGATTCATCAATGATACCATCAGGAATGATTTCCATAGGAAATTCCTGCACAAATACATGAAGTAAGCCCTTGTGCCAGAATCGGAGTTGTTTGGACACAAAAGAACTTGTTGATTTGCAGCTTGTATCTAAATGTATGATTCGACGTTGATGGATATATTGTTAATCTTAAACGTATTCCAACATATGCTACTCGTTGCTGCAACTTCGTGTTTGTTAATGTCAGCTGGTTTAAACAGTGAGACCAGAGTATTATCCAGCTCTCTATCTCTCACCCTATAGGATTCGTTGTTGTGTAATTCTATTCACTCGTTGGACCCACGTAATGACCTTGTACTTGGACACAGTTTACCTCGTGCATATAAGAAATTAAGTCAGCCACTCGTTTGTTTTGCAGACAACGTTTTAAGATTGTCCACTTGGAACCCACTTGTTCAACGCATACTCACGAAACAATTATATTTTTCAGTAGCTAATTTGGGAAAATTTGTAAAGCCTATATGATTTCTGACTGGTGCGGGTTTTATGAATCATCATTGCGGACCATAATCAACTTTGGGGGCTTACGATTTGAAGTGTTCAATTAGAAGTTGATACGGTTTATTATTTCAGTTCTCTTTTGTTTGACTTGTTGGCGGCTTAAATTATTATGTGGATGGCAAGATATTTTTATGTCCAGTCCATGTTACTTGAGCTTTATTTAGTGGAAAGTCAATAAATCAATTTTTTTTAAAAAATTACTGCAAAATTTATATATACCTATTAAATGTTTATATTGTGTGCAATATTATTAGCAACTGTTCTAGTTGATTTTTCATATTTATTATAATAAAAACTGATTTTTCATACCTGAATATTTTATATTTATATTTTCCTTAAGATATATTTTGGTGTTGAATTTAAATATAATTTAATTATTATTATATTTATAGAGAATAACAGTTTACCTTGACCGTAATTTATTAACAATGTAATTGAACTCTCTTAATTGATGAAAATTATATATATTTAATATATGTACTTATCTTTACCTATTTGGTGTAACTTTGTAACATATTTACGTATTTGTTAACTATAACCAAGTCTTATTTTACTACTGGAATAAGAGTCAGCATGTGGTATTTTTGTCTACTGGTGTATTAAGTGTGAAATATTTATTTGGGTAAAAGTGAGAAAGATGGCAATATGTGCAATCCATTTTTTTAAACAAATCAATATTTTTTATAACTTTAAAGACTAATGAATTAAATAAATAATAATAACAACAGTAATAATAATACAAATATACAGATATTTATAATTTATGAAAATTGGGGAAACAAAATACCAAATTTAAAATCTCGCAAAAAAATATAACTTCTACTATTATTGTATAATACGCATAAAATCCACTATTATATTGTGCATATATATAAATATAAAATTCAAAGAAAATATATTATTTATCTACAATTATTGTGATCAGATTTTTTTGTTAATTAGAAATCAAATAATGAAAAAAAATAAATTTTTACTATTAATTAGCCGAACATATCAACAAAAAAAATTCAAATATATTATTAAAATATAAACTTAAATTATTCAAATATAAGTGATAACGAAAAATGTTATAAATATAATCATTTTAAATTTTACATTAGTAAAATAATTATTACGAACTACTGTTATTAATTAATTAATTAATATGTAATAGCTCTTATCTTTATTGACTTTTGTGAAAAAATACCCACTCCATATCTGATATCAGACATGCTGATATTTATCCCATTTATAACATACATTTTTATTGGTGACCAGAGACACACATGGAGTCTCATACCTGTTGTCAACTTGCACTCAAAGAATAGCATTAGAACCATTGTAATTCAATATTTCAATGTAGCCGAATTGAATTCTTTCAGGGTTACTATACAAAGAGTTTAATAAGAAGTTAAGAACATAATCATCTTAGGACCTTGTACTGGAAGAGATAGAGACATCACACTTTAAAATATGTAATTACATCTAGTTTTTTTTAGGTGCTTACACTAGATAGTGTTTAATGCAATGTAGGTCTTTTAATAATTTGTGCAGGGTCACTTAGAGAAGGGGCAAGTTCTGCAGTGAATGCTGAGTGTGGTAGGATAATCATATGTTTATTTATATCCCTTCCTCCCACTTCATACAAAATCAAAATTTGCCTAAAACTTAGCTCCGAGTAATATCGTTTTACAAAATTGTTAAAGTCTAACATCTATGGTAACTTTTAGTTCCTTAAAACATTTAATTACACTATAAAAATCTTATTTTGCATTGACACGTAAATTTGATCCAACCATTAAAGAGATATTCTTTTATTGGCTAAAAAAATAGGTAGCCGCCCAATCATTTTTTTCTTTTCAATATTAGCTTAGCTGCTCGGTCACGGTTCAAAAAGTCCACGGATAAAGAAGTCTATAAAAAAAAAAGTTTATAGTGCCTAAATACCTATATCAACTTCATAAACAAGATCAACCTATCAGTCCATTTTTAAAATAAAATTTCTTTAAATAATAAAAATAAAAACATATTTACTTAAAGAATCTTTATAAATATAATTCTTTTTACTTAATCTAAATCCATATCCACGTGAAAATAGGTTGGATTAAGTTGAGTTATTTGATGTAAGTTTAAATTTAGATAAGATTATATTAAGTTGGTTGAGTTAAGTTCAGATTGGTTTGATATAGATTAGATCAAGATTAGACCGAGTCAGGTTGGACTAAGATAAGGTCAAATATCTAAATCTAAGATAGATAAAGTCGAGATAGTCCAAGTTAGAAAAAGTTAAATTAGGTTAGACCTAAGTCATACAAGGTTGGTTTAGGTTGAACCCAAGTTAAGTTAGGTCAAATTACATTAAAGTAGGTTGTGTTGAGCTTAGGACAAGTTGAATTGGGATCGGTCTAGCCTAGGTCAGGTTGAGACTAAGTAAGGTCAAGTCTGCATCAGACAAGGACAATCTTATGTGACGTTAAGTTTGGTCAAGATGAGTTGGATCGGATTGAGATTCAAACTTGGTTAAGTGAGCCCAAGCTCAAGTTAAATTGGGTCAAGGTTAGACTAAGTTATCTAGGAACCAGGTCAGGTTAAGTTCAGAAAATATATAGTTAAATTTAATTCAAATTATGTAAAGTTATGTCAGGTGGAGTCCAAATAAAACTAGATTAAATTGGATCTAAATAAGTTAGTGATCTTAAGTTACAATTAATTTGCAAATAATAAAAATGAAGAATCAATTATAATTAAAACAAAACATTTATAGATTTATTTATAAAATAAGATATTTTAAGGATTCTTGTAATTTTAAAAAGTATTTTGAAAGTAATTGGATTCTTATTTTAAATGCAGTAGTAGATTAAATTCATTTTAACCATAATTCTAACTCACTTTATATAAAGATTTTGGAGATTGGGATTTTTTTTTAACCTATTTATTTAATGAGTTAATAATAAAATTTATTTTAGAAATGGGTTGAATTTCATATATGGTTCATGAGTCATTTCAAATATTAGTATGCGTAAAATAAAAAACTTCACCCTATTGTCATGATAACTACTTCGTTTTTTCTTGGGAGTTTCATCTTTTTATGGGTCATAACATAATTGGTTGAACGTCTTCTGCTACTAGAGACTACTCATCCATATTAATCTAAGCCCTTAGTTTTTTTTTTTTTTTTTTTTTTTAATTTAAAAATATTTTAATTTTTTTTATAAAAATTTTTTTTTTCCAAAATAACCCATAATTTCTTTTTTTAAAATTTTTTATTTTTTTTTTTTTTTTTTTTTTTTTTTTTTTCCCTATTTTTTTTTTTTTTTTTTTTATTTTTTTTTTTTTTTAATTTATCTCTTTTTTTTTTTTTTTTTTTTTTTTTTTTAATGTAAAGATATCGCAAGTATTTTTAGAAAAATCTCATCTATCCAAATCAACCCATAATTCCCTTCATTAGAATTTATGAGCTTTGTCTTTATTTGGGATTCTGATATTTTGTCGTCTAAAGAGGAAACTAGAAGAAAAATGTTACACACCACATCAGAATCAAATATTAGCGGCACTTGAATTTGATTGAGTGACGGATCATTGTATGCAATGCCATTTGTTAAGTTTCAATGCATATATTATAAGTTACGTTTAGAATAAGAAACAACTTAGGATATAACACTATACTTGGAATAATTGATAAAGTTACTTAAATTGTCTTGCTCAAAGTTTTCCCATTATGCGGCTGCTATAAATGCAAGTGTCTGATTATTGTAAATATCATTTTTCTAAATTTATAAAGGATATTCGATTATCTATTTATAGAGATCCTCTACTGAATTAGACATTATATAAAAACTTCTTATCAGATTGGTAAAATACCTACTTATGTGTATTAAGAAGGAACGATAAATTAACACTTCTGTTTCAATTTATCTTTATGTGACACGTAATTAAATATATAAATTATTTTATTTAAAATTTATATTTATATTATTTTGTGATTAATAATTTTGAATAAGTGGTTACTTAATTTCTTATTAGACTTCCAAATACAGAAAGAGTGTTTTGTTAGATTTAAAGTATTTAGATGACAAAGGTGCCCACTAGAATATACCCAATGAATAATCAATCAGAGTATCTTTTTCTTTTAACTCTTCTCACACACTTTTTGTGAATTTGTGGCATCTTTTTCGGTTTAGAGTGGTAATGAAAGTGCCAATATTCATACTTTTGATATGTCTTTATCTAAAATCCAAAGCAAGAGTGACAAATGACAAGCAAAGGGAAAGTGCTGGATAAACTTGGAGAAGATAAAGGGTTCTATTCTTTTTTTAAAGGACCTATGGACCCTTATATATCATCTTCTTTTATCACATCTTTCTCCAATTCTTTTAATAAAAATAACTTTCATGAAACGCCAAAAAGATAACTTATGAGTACAATGCTGAACATAGCCTCACACATGTCAATAAATTGAAATTAACAAATACAATATTAAACAATCTTTAGAAAGTAGTAACTATTGTTAACTGTTGTTATTCTGTACCTAAATGATAAAGTTATCCATTACATTATAACATTTGATTGTTTAAGAACATATCGTAACATCATTTCTTTTAAATAAAATAAAATAAGATAAAGAAACAAAAGTTATCTTCTATTATATATATAGACAAAAAAAATTACTTATATAAAATGAATTTCATAGAAATTAAAGTTTCAAACATTCATCAATAGTATCAAATAATAAACAGATAGATAGTAAACTTTTGGCAATGAAAACATCGTTTCATATTTTTAAACAATAATAAAAAAAAGTAATGATGCAAATTACAGTTCTATAGATATTACTCCATCACTCTTATAAGTTAGAAAATTAATATAGTTGATAAAAGTGACCAAAAGTATAATAAAAATTCTTATTTTCTCTTTAGCTAATTGAATTATAATCGTTGTGACGCTAGAAAATCCTTGAATATAACATACGAGAAGAGAATGTGAAAATTGAGAAAAAAAATATTAGAAAGTGTTTTTTCCTATATCATTATTATTAAATTCTACATGAAATCTATGTTAGCGATTCAAAATATTTTCTTATGTAACATCCCTTGTGCTAATACTAATATCATACAAGTTTTATATATTCCAAAATAAAATGGGTTTATAAAATATATTAAAGTATATATACAGATATATATCTGAAAACAAGTAAATAAATTTCTTATGGAGGTTCTAAATGATCACACAAACTTTTGCAGCATTATTAGCTCTAGTACTAAACATGATCACGATTCTCAAAACCAAAATGGATAAGATAAATTAACATAGAATTAATCATATTCTATACATATTAACATATTTCACTTAACTAAATATATATTATTTTCCTCGATAAAAGTTATTAAAGAATTACATAATTCAACTCTTCCCAAAAAAACATGCATCGAGTAAGTCTTACTTATAAATTAACACTTAACTTATAATCAAAGCCTATCTCATAATTAAAGCCTATTGATAATGTTGACACTAATTCATATGTAATCAAATGGTTTCTTACACATACTTTATGAGCTTATTATCAAGTAATAGTTTAATTTATTACAAAATTTATACTATAAGAGAAATTTGAATATTTTCTTTTAAATACATTATTCGTTTTTTAAGTATTGGATTTGCTTAAGTTGTTTTCTATCATGGTCTAAATGAGTAATTGAATTTTTAAAATATTGATAGAAATAGTTTTATTAGTTTATATATAAGGCTAAATTGAATTGTTTTTTTTTTGTTGCTTTCACTACAAGAAAATAGCTATTTAGAGATCAATTCTTAGATACCAAATGAAATGGTTGTCAATTGTAACCAAAATAGTCACCAAATTAAATTTTGGTTGCTAAATAACTACAAAATAAAAATAATGATTGAATTTAGTGACTAATTATGTTAAAATAATTGGTATCTAACATTAGCTACTAAGGTTTTAGTAACCTATGTTATTAGATTCTAATTTTGTATCTAATTAAGTTAGAGATAATTTAGAATCTAATGGTGTTTGTCACTAAAAACTTGGTAGCTAAGGGTAGATACCAATTATCTTGACTTAATTGGTCACTAAATTAATCATTAATTATATTTTATAATTATTTAGCAACGAAAATCTAATTTGATAATTATTTTAGTCATAATTAACAACCATTTTATTTGATTGTTAAAAATTGATCTGTGTAAAATTCACATTGTCTCTTATGTTATTAATAAGCATATTCTGTCTTTTACTCGTGGGTGGTGATAGTGTTGTGAAAGAGGTTAGATAAAATCAATCCAACGGATCATTTAAATTTTTTTATTAGGTCGATTTCAACCTATTTTTTAAACGAACTGCAATTTCGGCTTGGTTTGGTCCTACGTCAGGCCAATAACAAATAGGTCATTTTCGCCTACTTTTAAAAAACAAAAATTTAAATAAAAATAAATATCAAATGTGTATTTTTAAAATTTAGGTCGACATTAATTTTTTATTAAAACCTGTATAATACCTAACACTCTCTTTAGGATTACTAAACTTAATATAATTAATCATTAAATTGATAATTTATTTCTATAATATCGTTGAAACTAATTCAACGTTTATGTTGTCAATAATAAAAAAATCATTAAACAAATTGATACATCGATTTATATTTATTAAAATAATTATTAATAATAATTATGTTAATTGATTTAACTAATTGATTATATATATGACAAGAATATACAACTGAATTACAAATACCATTATATAGTGTTACAATATTTCGTTTCGAATCTTATTATTTATTTTATAAAAAGTATAAAACACTAAAAAATATGACATTTTATAAGAATATGATAGTATGTAAATATGTTTTCTTATATTTTCTCTTTTACTTTATTCTTTATACTTCTAATTCTTCCAACCTTTTACGTATTCCAATTGATAGAGAAAAGAAAATCGTTTTCATCCGGACGAACACAAATCCCGAATATCCTTCATCGAGGGTGATGGGATTCCAATAATGAGAAGTTCCAAGAAATCTTGATGAGAACAAGTATTTTTCTGCTAAAAAAATCCATTTAATATTTATTAATAACCATTCTATACATAAAATGTAATTAAAAAGTGTTGAACTTTTGTATTTAAGATGCAGATATACTCTTAAGAAAATAATATAAAATTATTCATAAATTATAGATATAATACATGTACATATATGTATGTATACAGGCTTCCCCAGTTATATCCACAGTCATCCCCAGTAAACAACTTGATCCCCACGGTCATTGGTAAAATAAAGAAAAACATAATTAGCGTGGGCTTTTTCAACGACTTGTACACCCACGAAAACAATATTCTACACAAAAAGTTTTTGTCTCTTTCTTTAGATATTATATGAAAATAAAATAGGTTGGATAATTTAATTTACGTACGCACTATTTTTTAATCATGTACCCATTTTATTGTTCAATCCTTTTTAATTCCCATTAAAACATGTTTAATTCTCCAAGTCCTTCCTTATTATCTAACAATTTATGTATTGATTTCTTGTTCTCGTGTATGCGTTTTTCCTCTTAATTCTAATATCTAACTCATAGTTGTGTCCACATGTATTGTGATAAACAAAAATAATATGTAAACTTATATAAAAAGAACTCTTACGTAACTTTGGTAAATTAATTATATGGAAAGATACAAAAAGCGTTTTTGTACCTTGTTGAATTTTCGTAGTTTTTCATCTGAAAATGAAATCATAAAGTAAAAAACGTGTACGCTTTGAGTGAGTTAATGTTGGGAAAAAAATACCTGTGTACATGTGAGCTGTGTGTGATGTGAAGCGGGTAAGCCAAAGTTCAAGTCAATACCCACTTATGTACATTCAAGTTTGAATTCAAAAATTAAATGTTTAGTGCGAAAATACACAGTGATGCTGACTAAAGGAGTGGAATTTTTATACTAACATGGCGTCATATAATAATACAGAATAAAGAAAAATGCTATACAGTTTTTTATATTACTTTTGACATTGAAATATTTAGCCATTAATTAACTCTTTGAGATAAATATTTATAGTTTTGCCAAGGGTATGCGGTTATAAATTATTGTTCTTTTGACAAACAAAGCTTTTAGTAAAGCTTTCTTCCAAAACACTGGTGGAGAGTGATGCAGCAAGATGATTCTGTAGTTGTTAAAGTTTTTAAAGTCAAATATTTTTTGTGAAATCCTGTTATGGAAGCAAAAAAAGTATAGTCCAAGTTACAACTGTTGAGTAGCGTCTATAGAGAGAAAGCTGCAACAATTCAGGCCTAACCCTGTGGATAAGTGTAACTCGAAGATAGGAGAATCATAATTGAATGTTTTATTCCCAAATCACACAAAGAAACAAATTTTGATGACAATATCATATGGAAGTATACAACCGGTGACTACTAAACAATCGGTTATAAATATCATCGAAAAATCAACAATCACAAGCTTCCTTCTCGTAGCCGCATCACAAGTGATTTATAACAAATTTACGGGATTAAAGTAGCCTAAGATGTGGGCATTTCATCTAGAGGTGTGTAGAAAACAAGGTTAAGAATAGAAATGTCGGTGCCATTTTATTGAATAAAAATAAAAAAATTAAATAATATAAAAAACTCACAAATTCATTAATTTAACATTATTTTTTAGAATTGATATTATAATTTTTATATAACTTAACTCATGACTCATTAATGTTAAATATAGGTATATAATAAGAAAAATTGTGACTTTTTAATTATAATGATAAATTTTATCCTAACCTCTTATCTTATCTTATGAATCAAATCTATTAAAATTTATACCATTATCATGGTTTTCAATCTAAGAATCAATTGATTAAAACACTTGTTAGATTGGCCTACAACCATTAATATAAAATTAAGTTTAAAATTAATACGATCACCCAAAAACATAAATAGCTCACGAATTGTGTTTTTTAAATCGATTAGCGAGAATTTTAAATTTTTATTTTGTCATCAAATATAACAATAAAACGAAGCAATCTCTCATATTTCATTTCTCGATTTGCATTAAACTGTTTATTTTAATATTAAAGAGTCTTTCCAAATCCTTCCAAAGGATACTCTAATAGAATGTGATTCCCTTATAAATGTATGGGGCCTTTGGCTAGGACGATCAAGTAACAATAAATACAAAATTTCACTGGGAAAGAAGGACTTTCATCTCTAGTAATTTTTAACCAAAAGATTATCGTGGGGTTAGATTAAAATGTTCTCACTACCCACTTTTTCCCATTATCCATTATTCTTAATCAGACAGTAAGATAGGTATTTTGAAAGCCTAATGTTGTTGGACAAATACGAAATGGTTCATTGAATTTTCTAAGTATGATTTGAAATATGAGCCTCATAAAACTATGAAAGCACAAGTATTGGCAAACTTTATAGCAGAGTTAACTCGTTCTTCAAAAAAGTCAAATAAGAAACATAGTGGATATTGTTAGTGGTGGGTTGTCCAACCTCAAAAGAAATGGTGTAAGGATCATTTTAAAAGCTCCCAATAGTGTCCTCATCAAACAATCTCAGAGTCTCTTTCTAAGTCAGCAATAATCATGTAGAATATAAAAAATTGATAGTTGGGATGCTCTTAGATAGGGAAATGGGGGTTAAAGGATTCACCTCCAAAATGATCACAATTGGTGACAAGGCAGGTATTTTGAAGAAATTTTAAGCAAGGAATCTCCACTTGTATATGATGTATGTAGGTTTCTTTTTTGAAACTTTTAAGTCATTTTAATTATTTTATGTTCTTAGGAATTAAATGTTCGGGTTGACCTCCTCTCAAAACTAGTCTTATCAAAAAAAAAAGTGGGAGACCATCGATAGAAAATACAAGAAACCTTAGTCATTCTGGAAGTAACAACACAAAAGTTTAAATAAGAACAAGTATTAATTTTACAAGTTTTTAAGAAAGAAGCATGCATGACTCCATTGTATGGTTCTTGGTCAATAATATAAAACTTACATATCCGTAAAAGGATAAGAAATTACCAAAAACATACTTCTAGATTCAAAACGGTAGGTGATTACCTCTTCTAATTTTAATATGGTATTCAAAATAATTACTACTATGTATAAGAAGAGATAAACTAATTATATTCTTACATGAAAAAAATATGCGACAACAACTATATTCAAAAATAAGCTCTTGCATATAAAATCATCCATAATGATTAATATTGGTCAACAGCAAACAACATAAATTATGTAAAAAAGCGATTACTATTGGTCAACCTTGAAACAAAACAACATAAATTATGTAAAAAAGAGTGACAAATGACAAAGGCAAATTGATTAGCACCTTGTTCCGGTTAAGAATCTACAATTTATAAAGTGCTCCATATTTTCAGAAATATAACAATTGTAATTACAGAACACATCTTTAGAAACAAATTGAATGTTTTTTAAGATCCTACACGTCACATTGTAGAAATATGATGGGTATATGTAATCTTCAATCATTCAAAAAGCATATTTAATACTCTTAGTTTTGTCCACTCATTTAAGATTTGTTGAGTTTCAAAATGAATATTTCCTCCTTCACCAGTAAAACGTAATTTTATACATTTAGTTACATTAATTCAACTCTAAAAATTATATTATTTTTATAATTAAATTATATAAAGTAAAAGGAAAATAAATATAAAAAAGTAATTACATATTATTATTATTATTTTTTGTTTCTTTAATTATCTCACAAACAACTCACCTTCACAAAAACAATTTTAAAGTAATTTTTATCGATTTATCTAAGTTAACTCTAAAATAATTATATTTTTTCATATTATCTTCTTCTAAAAGAGACTATTACTTATTAAATTATCTCTGGTCAAATATCCTCTGGAATTCTAGTATAGTTCGTACTCTTCTAGTTCTGGTCCTGTCCCATGAGGGTGTTATCTTGTGTACTCATTTAAAAAGGAGATACACGTAATGAAAATAAAAGTGGGAAGAAGTCTCCGGTTTACTATTGCAATTATATCACCCAGGTCAAGCAGAAACAATAGGTGATGCAAGTAACACATTTTAAACTAATTGATATAGATCTTATATATAACATAAAGTAACGTATTTTTTTTTAATCAGCAAAACATAAAGTAACGTATATATAACATAAAGTAACGTATTATAGCTTCCAAATTTATATAAGCAAAATTAACTCTCTTTATACTAATTAAAATAGTAGTTAAGTTTAATATAATATTTTTTTACAAAATAAAAATACTTAAATTTAATGTTAATGATAATTTTTTTAAGTAATAATATTAAATAAAATTAAAAATGGTTAAAATTTGTTTATTTTTTCTTATTTTGAGTTTAAAGTAACGCGAAGTAACGTATTATGATAATTAAGAATTTATAACAACAGCAACATTCTGTGCGTTGGTGATAGCATCGTAAAGGACAGAGTTGATCCAACGCTTCTCGCATGAAGCAAAATTGGGTTTTGGGCGAAAGTTCCTAAATCCAAATGCGAAGCTGTAATTTGAAACGCTAGCAAATAATGTGAAATATCCATTTGTCACTTCCTTACCAATACGAAAAGAATAACCGTACAAATATTTCTTTTTTGTTATACGTGTAGTGTCTCATTTGTTTAAATTTTTCATACCAATTATTCCATTTTGTATATTCATGACTCGCTGCCCCAATTGGATCGTAAAGGACGTTAAATACATCTTACAAAATGTCTTAAAGTACTAAAACTATATGATATGTTTTATTTTAATTATATTTGTGTTTGCTTAACATTTATATTTTATGTATAATATTTTTCCCATAATAGAATTTCTAACAAGCTTAAAGATTGAGTTTAGATTTTCATATTTGATTTTTTTAAAATTTAATCTTAATATATAATTAATATGTTATAATTATTAATAATGATAACACTTGTGAAAGTTAAGTTGGGTACAACAATGACAAGTTGAATTTATTTCTTAAATGTTCGGCCGGACCGACCAAACGAGGCATTAATTTCCGGACGCCAGTTGGTGAATTGAATGGATTTGGCACAGCTGTACGGACTTCAAACATTTTTAGGATTTCGTAAAAAAAGATAAAATTTCTTTACTTAAAAAAATAGTAGGAAGATTGAGATAATTATAATTTAAAAGAGATATTTATTTTTTGCTACTCACACCTCGTACGTACTACCAGGTTATTTTTTTAAGCACTGGTCGGTTAATTTTAGAGTGTGTGTTTTTTAAGATAAAAACTGAGTATATAAAGTATTTTTTTTTAATTCAGAAATGAACTATAATGAATGCAAACAAAAAATGGTTGAATTTGTATCCATTGAACCCAAGTAATGAACTAAGAAACTGAAACGTTTTGACAGTCAGACATTTCGAAATAATAATATTAAACAATATTAGTAATACGTTTTTGTGGAACGTTTCTAAGAAATTGTCATGCTTTATGAACATACTTAAAATAAAATAAAAAGTATTGTTATAAAAAAATGACGATTTTCTTTATGTAAATTTTTGTAACACTATTTCCAAGTAACTAAAAGTAGTCTTGAATATAAATTTTAAATAATTATTGTAGATCAATATATAGTTGTAAATTTTTACGATTGTAAAATAATATATTTTAAACAAAATTAAAGCTAAATTATTTTTTTCCCAAACTAGAATCTGTGCTGTGTTCGTAGAATTCAAATCACCTGTCAGTCTGTGGTGTCATACTTAGTATTTAATTAATGTTAATTAATGAATATATGAGCATTAGTAAAAAAATTAAATATTTAATTAATCAGTATTAATTATTTCTTTTATGACTCCCTAAAAAAATTAATTTATATTGTTAATCAATAGAAAAATATAAAGACCTGCAATACTTTTGATCTGCCAGTATTATAATTATGCAATTTTAATCTTCCCTTTTAAATAACGCGAATCCAGTGGTCGAAGCTTTTAAAATATACTGTTTTAATCTTCTATATTCCAATTAAAATACAGAAGTGTTTAAAGTAACACTCAGAGCTGATAACAAAAATGGTAGTATTACAATATTTAAAGAAATTATTGGTATAATGAAAATATAAAATACTAAAATTCCATAATCACAGTAATTAAATATATTATTATAAAAAAAGAAGCAAACTTATTGAGGATAATAATTTATAATAAAAAACAGTACAGAAGTATGCCATAACGGGATATAACCTTATAATTTAGTGACATTAAAATATTAAATAAAGACATTAGAAGTTAATAATGATATATGAGAGAGGATTGGTTTATGTGATGCGTGAGAGGTACCACTCAAAAGCTGCTTCCTCTTTCTTTCTCTCTACACAGAACAAAGCGCTTCTTTCCCTTAAGCCCTTCCCCTGGTTTGCCTTCCAAAACTGACCAAGACTATTCCGCCATCTCACTTTTCAACACGCTCAAATTAAACCCAAGTGGTCCACTGCAGCACAGCTCTTATACATACACATATCTTCAATTGAGACTTAATTTAGTTGTTTCTTTGATTTTGGGGATGGCGTTGGGAAAGAAGCAGGGAGTGTTGGTGGTGATGGTGGTGTTGTTATCGGGATTGGGGTGTGTGTCCTGTGAGAGAGAGAAAGAGAAAGGGAGAAGGAACGCGTACGCCACCATGATGTACGTAGGTACGCCCAGGGACTACGAATTCTACGTAGCCATACGCGTACTCCTCAAATCGCTGGCTACGCTCGACGCCCAAGCCGATCGCGTTGTCATTGCTTCCCAAGATGTCCCACCTCGCTGGATTCGAGCTCTGTAAGTCCCTCACAATCATATTTATTTAGTTCTCGTTTTACTTTCTCAGCGTCTTCTACTGCTGTCTCTGCAATTGAAGAAATGGGTTTTTGGTCTAGTACAGTGACAGCGCACAATGTTAATGGCTTTTTGGGCATCAATGTCCACGTCCTCCTCCTCGCTTTCAAAAAATCTAAGGCCCCATTAACTCCTAACCTGGCTCCACATACTCACTTTCTGCATTCCACTTCATACACAGGAATATAAGATTAAGTCAGTTTTATACAAATCCCTAAATTTAACATTTCCATTTATAAACCTTTTATTCAACATAATTTCAGATTTTAATCCATGTGGTTCAAGTATTTCTTATAATTAAAATTCATCGTATTTTTTATTTTAATTAAAATAAAATTATTTTTTATTTCTAACCGTGTTTTCACCTGGTTATGTCTGAGCGTGCTTGCTTGTCTTTTTTATTTACTCTGAATTAATGAATGAAAATTTACATCAGGTGTATTTTAAATATTCATGAAAAAAATTAGCTATCAGCAATTTCATAATATCTGACATTTTTTTAGTGGAAAAAATGGCTTGTTAAGTTTGGAGTTGTAAGTTGTGACATGACACGTGATTTGTTGTGTTGCTGTGTGTTTGGGGTTGCGCGTGAAGTTCAAAAGCGTTTGACGATGGTATCAACGTCCTTGAGAAATGGGATGGTTCTTTCGCGTCTTGTTCCTATTTCGTCATTGTTTCTTGCGGTCGGCAAATGCTATTCTAATTAACAATTTCTCTTTTTACATTCTCTTATTAAATACGATGAAACTTAATATTTTGGTAAATCATCTCTAATTAGAATGAAATTTTTAATTTATGTAAATTTTTTTACTAAACATTGCTGTTTAAAGCAAATGAAAAATAATGTAGACATGTTTAAAAAAGTATATTTAAACTTTGACTTTTAGGTATTTACTTTACAATTTTTGTGAAAAGAATTTGATTTTATTGAAAGAATTAGTTGAAAAACATAAATAAATTTAATAAAAGGAATAATACCGAATAGAAAACTACATAAGGATACGCAATATACATTATTTATTATTCTCCTAACAATAACAATATGTGTACATTATTAAAGCGTGAAACATAATTTTTGTGCTTAATATTTTAGAATTTTCTTTTTACCCATTATAGTTCGCATTTATGTTGTTGAAAATTATAAATACTTTAGTACAGCATTTATTGAGGGGCATTTAATGTTTTTATGTTCTATTAAAAAATTTTAATTCTTTGGAAGAAAAAAACTCTTCCTTCTTTCACACGGTGCAGTCTTTGAAGTATAATTTGAAAAAAAAAAAATGTGTTTGAATTAATTACTCTCGGAGTAGCATTTTATTAAAAAAAAAATATTCCTGTAAAATCATTTTTAAAAGTGCCTTATCTATTTTAGTAGAAAAAACTGCAAAGGAAATTTAAACTGCATCGTGGAGAAGAGGGAACACGTTTTTGCATTTGAATGCAATAAAGTTTTTGTCATACATTTATTGAGAATTTCTTAAGGCACGCTATTTAATATTTTATCTATTTTAAAAAAATACAAGTACTTTTTTTAATGCAAAAATATATGTTTCATTTCTTTCTTATTTTGCGAGCATGTTTTATGGTAATTTATGTCAAATCCAATTGTCATATTTTCTTTTACATTATTTACCAAATCAATGATTTTCTTTTAATTTTTAATCAAACTAACTTTTTTTTTCTGTCAGTAACAACTAAAACGAATATTGATAAATTATAATACTGAAGCAAAATTTAATGAATTATGTTAATTTTAATTTTCGTAGTAATTAGGTTTATACTTCAAGTTTTTTATAATTTAAAACTTTTATTACCAAATACTATAATGAAAAGGTAAATAGTTCTTGACTTTTGTTAACGTTAGTTTGTTGAAATTGATTCGAAGTAATTAGAAACATTTAAAAAACTATTAAAACTTATTTATATTAATATAATAAAAAATTTCTTTGTCAATAAATATTTATTTTAATTTCTTAAAATCAATGTTTTATATTGAAGTCACCAAAACTGATAGTAAAGCAGTACCATTTATTACGTTGACTCTAACAAGCTCTAATTTTAAGAGAAATTATTTTAAGGTGTTTTTATTTTTTATTTTTTACATATTGAATGTATTTGGTTTTCAGAATCCATGATTTAGGTCTCTTGAAATGATCAATTAAATATGCACTTACAGGTATATTGCATTTTAATGTGTTTTGAAATAATTTATTTATACTTAAAAATTCATTTATATCTTGTTTAAATTTAGTTTATCATGAGATTTTAAGTTCGATGTTTCATTTTAGTCTTCCACAGTTAGAAGGAAAGCACTTAGAACGTTTGTTTTTAAAAGAAATAGATGCATGAATCACTTATGGTTCATTTCAATGGTTAAAACAAAACCACCCTTCATGCATACTATTTTGTTCTCTAATTGTGTCGTGGTCGTGCCACCTCGTTTTGTAGTGGAATTCAATGTAGAAAGTTCAGTCATTTCTTAATATTATCACTAATCATGCGTTACTGTAGTATCGTTGACACTAGCTTATTCTCTATTATTGTTTTTAATAAAAAATTAGTTTTAATTTTTAATTAGTATTCTTAAAATACATATTAGCAATTTCGCATTAACCTTAAAAACTTAAATGAGGTTTTGATTTTATGACTTCACCTCCTTTTAAGTTTAGGCTCCTCTTGTTTACGCACTGCCCCATGTAATTGTTTTACTATTAAAAATCGATATCTTAATAAATAAAACTAAAAGTATTTATATTCTTCGTTATAAGGTGTACACAGGTCGGTTTCAACTAAGTTTGGAGTAAATTTGAATCCAAGTTGACTAAGAATTATTTATTTAAGTAGTATTCGTTTCATTAGGTTGAATATTTAAATAAACATAAAATAAAAATAGTAAAAAGGAGGAGTAAACAAAAAATTTTGTCTCAAAAGTGAAATCTAAAATATAAATAAAGTATAAAAATAATTAAATACGTTTTTATATTTTAATATGATTGTTAAATTGAGTTAACTCATGTTAGACAAAGATTTGAACGATTCCAATTAATTTGGATTTATCAATTTTATGGTTGGGTCAATTCATAACTTCTTAGAAAATAGATAACAATGACATAATGAACAAAATTATATTCCTTGAAAAGTCTTAAATGAATAAACCATTAAGATTGATGTACTGCTAGTAGGTTGCTTAATATTTCTTAATTGATTCACAACAATATAAAATACTAATTTTTCATCACAAAATTCAGCGTAGTTCAGGTTAAAATCTCATTTTAATAATCACGATAGCACTGAACTTTTGTATATAGTTTTGTGTTTGGATGAAGGCATTAAAGATAATATAGTTGGTTTGCTATTGGTGTGTTGTCCAGTGAGAATGAAGATGGTGCGAAAGTAGTGAGAGTGGAAAATCTTGATAACCCATATAAGCATCAAGATAATTTTGACAAGAGATTCAAGTTATCGTTGAACAAACTATACGCGTGGAGCTTAGTGGAGTATGACAGGGTAGTGATGTTGGATGCAGACAACCTCTTCCTTCAGAACACTGACGAGTTGTTTCAATGTGGACAGTTCTGTGCGGTCTTCATCAATCCTTGTGTGTTCCACACGGGCCTTTTCGTCTTGCAGGTACATTCCTACGAAACTGCAATATGACTCGAAACTTTCCATAATTATTCCCACCTTCTAAATCATTTGTTTTAACAGTATAAAGATTTCTTACATTAATATTAATATGCATGACAAATTTAGTAATTCTATGATAATCGTTTTAAAAATCATACAAATTATCATCAGTTGTGGTATAGTTCTCATTACACGACCGTCTATAAAAGTTAAACTCAAATCTTAACTAAATTTTTAAGAATGTTTTTGTGTTTCGGCGTCAAACTTAAATATTTAAATGATCTAATAATATTATATTCTAACTCTTTTAATAATGAAGTTTTGTCAAGAAAAAAAAAAAGGTAATGTTATACTAGCAAGTTGTATGGTTAGCTTTCTTAACCAGTCTTATATACATTTTGTTAATGCAATAAAAAAAATCACTTTTGTTTCTTAGGTTGTGAAACTATTTAAATCTTGATTGCTTTGGCTCATTTGAAAGCATTTAAATTTAATAGATCACATGTCAGTTAGGTAATATCTGTGGTGGATATCTAATAAGTAGAGTATATTATAAGCTACACACGTTTTTTTACGTGAAAAGAATTATCATCTTAGTTTATCTCTGTTGTACTGTTTGATATTTGCAGCCATCAATGGCGGTGTTCAAGGACATGGTTCATGAATTACAAAATGGGAGAGAAAATCCTGATGGTGCAGACCAAGGTTTCATAGCTAGCTATTTTCCAGAGTTGCTTGATAAGCCAATGTTTTATCCACCTTCTAATGGCACCAAGCTTGACGGAACATATAGGCTTCCTCTAGGTTATCAGATGGATGCTTCTTACTATTGTAAGTATGTACATATTACAAACACAAAAGGAACGCTCATCTTTTAGTTTCTGAAACTTCACTGCTGAACACTTTGATGCAATGTGATTATCTTAGTTCATGCTAATACCATTTCTTAATTTTTCAGATCTTAAACTTCGCTGGAGCATACCCTGTGGACCAAACAGTGTGATCACATTCCCAGGGGCACCATGGTTGAAGCCATGGTACTGGTGGTCCTGGCCTGTCCTGCCATTAGGCCTCCAGTGGCATGATAAACGTCGCCAAACTTTAGGGTAAGGTCCATGATCTTTGAGCTTATTTCTAATAGTAACATAACATTTCTTCTAAAATAATTTTTTAGGTCAAATATGTAACCATTGTAACAATTTGGCGTATTATTTTGTGCAGGTATGGTGCTGAGATGGCAGTGATTGTTATTCAATCAGCAATATATTTGGGCATAATAGCAATGACACGTTTTGCAAGGCCAAGTCTCTCAAAGCTCTGCTATAGGAGGTCTGACAAGAGCATCAACTTGGTGCAGAACATCCTTAAATTGGTGGCATTGTGGAGCATTCTTGCTGCTTACACAACACCCTTCTTCATTATTCCTCACACAGTGCACCCTTTGTTAGGATGGCCTCTCTACTTGCTTGGCGTCTTTGCATTGTGCTCAGTTGCAATCAATGCCTTTCTGCTTCCAATGTTGCCAGTTATGATGCCTTGGCTTGGGATTATTGGTGCCTTGATGGTCATGGCTCTTCCATGGTATTCAGATGGGGTAGTGAGAGCATTGTGCGTTTTTGGTTATGCATTTTGTGCTGCACCCTTTGTGTGGGCTTCTATGACTAGGATAGTGGCAGGGCTTCATCAGTCTCTAGAAAGGGAAGGTTTTCTTCCAAGAATAGGAGAGTCTTCACCCCCTTCTTGGTTTAACAAGTTATATTGAGCTATGCTTGGGACATAGATGAGAAGTTCATTGAAAAATTAATGGTAGTGCCATGGATTCAACTCCATTAAGATGCTTTTTATGGTTGAAATTTTGGAGGGAGAAGATCATGTTGCAATTGCTACCAGCGAGCAGCTAGTGTGTATATAAGATTGGTTTGCTATTTTTCTCTGGCACTATTGGTTGCTGTAACCAAATTTTTAACATTTAGTCACAACACTGAATCTCTTGTTCATATTACATATAAACTTGGATACTTAGTTTGAGTGGAAGGAAACTCGTCTCGAAGATACATATATCACTCATCTTATAGAGAAAATATACATCTTAGGAGTTATTTTGGTATATTTCAATCATAATTGAAGTTTCATGTGCACAACTCATGTCACCAGTTTTCTCATTTATATTGATTAGACAGATCCTACGGATAATAACAATTTTAGTTAAATATTTTATTTCTACTTTTTATTTTTTTTATTATAAAAACAATTATGTTTTGGGAAAAATATATTTTCTTTAACAATGTTTTTATTTTATCAACTATTATTACCATTTCAAAATCTGTTTTATAAAGTTTTATTACAGGCCTTTCTTTTATATAAGTATAATAATTATAAATTATTTCATAATTTAATAATATTTATCAATCTGTATGAATGTATGCCAAATTATGAGCAATATATAATATTAACGTTTTGAAGTTTGAGATATACTAATAATTTCTCTTTCTTAATTTCTTATTTATTTTTCTTAGTTTATAGGCATATTGTTTGCAAGGCTCCAGAATGCTTTTGACCTTAAGTCATTGAATCTTAACAAACTATAATCTAAATATTAAAGAAATAAATTGAATACCAAACTACATTAAAAACTTATGTTATAATTAATAAGAATTTTTTTAAAAAAGTACAGTTAATAATATTTATACCATGTATAAATAAAGATAAATGTTATATACCATATGAAATGCATCAGGACCATTGCCATATAAGCCTCTAAAAAATATTGTTTATCTCTATTATTTGAAAAAAAGTTTAATGTGTCAAAAATTACTAATGTAATTAATATTTGAAAATATCTCTCTCTCTCTCTCTCTCTCTCTCTCTCT
>Ga0099825_1003376_pt1 | contig 21223 bp, 9 predicted proteins | sample SiratroredBW_FD_76838 | JGI IMG/M metagenome (GOLD analysis project Ga0099825, IMG submission 76838) | Root nodule microbial communities of legume samples collected from California, USA - Siratro red BW | ecosystem: Host-associated > Plants > Roots > Nodule | place: USA: California | collected... | reverse complement strand
TTTTAAAATTTTATTTATAATTTAATATTAATTTTCTATTTTATATATAAAAAATTTTAAAATATATAAAAATATATAAATTTTTTATAAAAAATATATATATATATATATATATATATATATATATATATATATATATATGTAATTAAATATATTATTTATTTTTTTATTATATTGAAGTACGTTGTACTAAAAAAGTATGTAGAACTAAACCTTTTAAATACTAACAATTTAATTGGATATAAAATGCTTTTTTTAATATATGAAGAAATATTTTTTTCTACTATTTTTAGTTTCTTTTCTATTTTATAATAAAAATATTTATTTTTATATTGATTTTTAGGTTTTTAATATAAATTTTAGTAGTATTTTTTATTTCAATAAATATCATAATATCTTATTTTTAAATTATCATGAAAAGTAGATAAACATATAAACATACATAAATTATTTAAAAAAACATTATGAAGACTAAAAGTATAATAAAAAATAATAAATATATTACTCAAATTCTAAAGAAAAGAAATTTTGTTGGGGATTGAAATAGATATAAAAGCAACGAGTAGCTAGGTTAATAATAACTGGAAGTCAATTTTTAGCTGGCATACAGTCACAGTGAGATGCCATGCCAATGTTTTTTTAAAGGAGTTGCGTCAAAAGAAAAAAAAAAGAAAAAAAAAAGTAATAATTACGACGACAACAACAGGACTAAATACCATGCATGTCTGACATCGATTTATCTGAGAAATAATTTATCTATAAAAAATTCAAGAAATTAAAAATAAGAAATTTTATACACAAAAGTAAAATATTTTACGATTTGTTTTCTCTGCCCAAGCTTAGGATCTGAATTTGGTATTTAATACTATTATTTATAATAATTATCTTATTTGAAGTTTTTAAGATCTGAATTTTTTGAATTTGGTATTTAATACTATTATTTGAAGTTTTTATATATGACCAACAAATTAAAATTATTTTATATTATTTTTAAGATAATAATTATCAAAATTAACAAAACTTAATTTACATAATAATGTGTAATGAAGTATTTTTGGACACATAATACACATAATCATATCAAATTTTAAAATACGTACATATGGTGTTGCTTTTAGACAATGCAAGTGATTGTTAACATAGAAACCAACACTCACCAAATGATAACATAAAAAAATTATATTACCTGTACATACATTATTTTCTCAATGTTTAGAAATTTTTACTCATTAAGCAAATCGGTCTATTACTTTGATGTTTCACTTATCATAACTAAGATAAATATTATATCTAAAAATTAGCAGCTTATATTATATTACACTTTGTGGCTCATTATGTCAAAATGGAAAACACCGTGCACCACGACTACTAAACCAAACTAAATATGCTCTTATTAAAATTTGCATTGTAAATAGCTTTCTTACCAAAAACCATTAGCTTTGATTATCAATCTGATTTTCATGCACCAAAGGAGAAAATGATTCCAAAATTTTTGGATAAACAAGTCCAGGTTTCATATTTATTCAGAGCATTTGAATTAACGTAATCAATAAAGTAACATAAACTAGTTGATTGAAAGAATGAATTAAATTAAAAGGCAGTCTTCAGGACAACATCAAGCAAATTAATTTACATAAGCTCACCCGTCCGAAAACGGGGTTAACAGATACATAGTCCAGTACGCGTGTAAGGAATCTAACATGCTGGCACGGTTGAAAATAACAGCATTGGATGGTGTGAGATCTAAAATACTTACAAAGCTAGGGAGACAAAATGGATACAGACTTGGGTATACATGTAACGCTATCTAGACATATATAAGCATAAGAATGCGATGCTTTCAGTAAGACGCGGACACAAGTTGAAATAGAAGAAACAAATAGCAGTGCCAATATACCTGGCACGATGAAATCATCCGTGATAAAGCTGCCGAAGATTTGTGGGGAGCTCTTCCAGCAACAGCTGGAGCAACTGCATGCCCGTTCGTTCTTTGTTGCTCATCTGAAGGCAATGGGTTTGGTGAAGTCTCATTTGGAGAAAGGGGCATCCTCTTACCTAGACTGAGATCCTGACCTACACATACATGAAAACAATGTATAAGCAAAATGAATAGAGCCTTTGCATCAGTTAAATGGCTAAGAAACCAAGTCAGCTTCACTGCCTAAGAAGAATGATTAGAACTATAAAATATATTAAGCTCAAACTCAAAAGTAATATGACTCACAATTTGAGCGTGACCACGCTAGCTTCTTGTTTTCCCTATCAAATACCAAACGGTATCCAGTCATGAAGTTCTCTGCAAAAGTATTTTATTGGTTTTACGATTAAAAGTATCCTTTAATAACTAATACTATATACTATATTTCAGAGCACGGGGTAATCAGTAGACATTGACTGGTAAAATAACTTACGCCCAATTGTTCCCATATCCCCTTCTGTTGGCTGTATCGCTAAACAAAATCCAATGACTCCCTGCACAAAAAGAACCGGTCTACCTAATTAGCGACAACTGTGACAGGAGAAATCGCCACTTTTATGTTTTATTTCCCTTCTTCTATAAGTATTATTCTAAAAACTAAGTTTTCCTTTTGCAGAGAACAATTTCTATTAACATGTTAAATGGAGGCTGCACATTCCAGGAAAAAATAATATTTACAAGAACACGTTTTCACATGCTAAATCGATGCAGCAATTCCTATAAACATAATATTAATCCCCAAAAAAACATAATATTTAATAGAAAACATTTTCACAAGGCAACAAATACTGTTTGTAGAAAGTTGGTTCACCACCTAGGAAAATAATATAACCAAAAATTGTTACAATTCAGTTTTCCAATAAATTCATGCACTGCATCATTAAAACAATTGGAGATAGGGGTGAAGATTCAAAGCAGTTCACAGTTGTCTGGCCTCAGTAATGAGCATAAAAGTTAGATAAAAAAAGGCGAAACTTGGGAATTGGGACAGAATGGTGGTGAAATATATTCTGTATAAATAAAACTATATTTTGATACAAAATCCATTTTGTTCTTGCAAAGTGGAGAGAATATATTCATTAGGTGTCCACATACAAAATATAAGTTCAAACAGACAGTAGGTACTTTTTTCTCATGGCTACACAAAAGGGAAGCACTTCTCAGCAGAAATGAGATGCAAATAATTAGTATGACATGTACTCTTTTATTAATCTTTCCGATAATTTATAAAGAAAGCAATAAGTTAAAAAAGTAAATGCATTTAATTTCTTAAAAACATTTAATTTAATACCTTCTTTATTGAATCGGTAGGAGGATTAGCAAGAAAAATGTCAGAGGAAGAATTAGAAACACTAATTAATCCTCTTATATGATGATTCACAGTTAATTATAAATTTAAAAACTTTAGTCCAGGATCACTTCATTCACACCCACCTCATTGCCATAGAATACAAACACGGGATTATAGACCACAAAACTGTTATTCTGCTGGAACATGAGAGTTAAGCTGGGAACCTTTGGCAACTCTTGTGAACTGTCCGAAAAAAATAATAAATAAATAAAGCTGTCAAAGAGACTAGAAACATCCAGCAATTAGGAAATCATAGACCAAAGAGACACAAGCAGAGGTAACAGAGACAGACAGACAGACAGAAATCTATCAAGAAAACTCACCTGGGTACATAGCAATACTCCCAAGGAGATCCTTCAAAGCTAGATCTTGAACCATTTACTTGTTGATCAAACTGTTACAAATAAAATCATATGAAAACACTGAGGAGAAATTTATAATTATGGAATTCAGAAAACTAAAGCACCTGCTCGGCTATTACTCCATAAGCATGGCCAGGAAGAAATGTAAAAGACGTTCCGCTATCAATCTGTGCTTTAAAACTTGTCATTTTGAGACATGTATTCCCAATACAGGATGACTCCACTCCAACAATGTAAGTTGAACTGACCAGGAGATTTATCATCATTAACATGATACCATTTTTACGTTTTTTTAGTTCACTGAAATATGGTAAACTAATTTAAAGCACATACTATAATCCATCCAATGGCAAGAACGGAGTAGACTGTTGGATGGTTGGTCCCTGGTCCCCAAAAAACATTCTACCAGAATCATCTTCATTAAAGCACAAGGAAAAAGAATTGTGGATTAATCCGGACTTCGCAAGAAAACTTGGAACTGAACTCTCCCCAGGTCCCAAACCTAATAGACCATCGGGGGCAACCCCATCCAAGTAACCACCACTTTGCTTCATACCACACCTGCATTCAACAAAACAGACATCAGAGACAAACCAGGAGGAAAATTGCTTTTCAGAACAAGGAAGGGAAAAAAACATCGTCAGGCAAAGTGATTTTGAAGTGAAAAGGACAGGGCAGTCAGCCACACCCAAGAACAACTGGAGCCTGAACAGACGAGTTTGATAAACCGCCACCAGACTGAAGATGCAGAATGTCCTCAACTAACAATCCAGAACTCGATGTATTATCTGACAAGTAACTGACCATGTACGGACACTGCTGCTGGGAACTTTTACAATTCGAACCATTTTCACACAAGTGATGGCTGCAAGATAGATGCTTACTGGATAACGATCGAGACGGACTATATTCATTCAGATCTCTATCCTGCATAATAGATGCCCCATATGTGAAGGAGCACCTGCCAATCAATTATTGGAAATAAGTGCTAAACCTGTTATAGACTCTAAACCTCACTGAACAATCGCACCCAGAAAAGTGCCAGAGTGTTATATTCTACTCCTACTGAAACCTTATCCAATCAACGATTCGCAACTCGCATCATTGACTATTTTCTAAACAATCACTAAAACAAGCTAATACAATCAAATACTGTATTAATAACCTTATCCGGTCAAGGATTCACAATCATCATTAACTATTTTTTAAACAATCAATAAAACAAGCTAATACAATCAAGTATTGCATTATCACATTAAGTTATTAAGACTACAACATAGTAGCGTAAATCAACATATTAGTCAAGTTCCTGAAAGTGTATAGCCAAGTAACATTAGTCCTCGAACAAAAAACATGAAAGTTCTAAATCACCAATCCCCTTAGTGCAAAGTTAAAAAAAATGCGAGTTAATTTATAATATTAACATATGTTTAGAGACTAAAATATCGAGATCAACCAACAAGAAATTTCAAAAACTTCCTTAGTTTCAAGAAATAAGGTAATATTACGCTTAATCACAGTTACTCTACATAGTAAGAGAAATAAGAGAAGAGATAGATTAGGCACCATATTCATACCAGATTGGAATAGTAACTCGATGACAATGGAGCACACTGTACGCAATCACACGGAATCCAAAGAAGATCACTGCCTGCGTCCAACGCCACGAGAAACGAAGTACTCGGTGTTCCTATATCAATCCACGTGTAATGTAACCTAATCACCAGAGATACATACACTATCAGATTCAAAACCACGTCGTTTCGCGCGACGAGAAAAAACAGAAGAGAGACGAGTTAGGGATTAGTATTGTCACCAGCCGAAGTCGTTGCCCAGCGACAACGTTTTGCTACCGTGAGTAGGAAACAGAAGCTGGTAGCGAGCGCCTCCGAGTTTGATCTTGCGCCTGAGAATGTCGTCGGCGAGAAGCATCCGGTAGTAGCGCAAGCTCCGCCGGTTTGGCCAGTCGCCGGACGGGATTCGAACCGGTTTGATTTCGTCGGCGAAGCGGTGCACGAGGCGCGCGGAAAACGTGATCGGAAGCGGCATTGCACGTGCCGTTAGCTCGAACAACATCAACAATAGCAGCAACCGCCACCGCATCGAGATCGAGATCTGGCACAGGCACTTGTTCCGATGCCTCGTGGAAACAGATTAAGTGTAACGATTAGTGTTAAATAGTGAAGCGAGAGTGCGCAGTGCGCATCATCGTCATCTATAGTTTCGTTTGGTTTCGTTCGGTTTCGTTCGTCCCTGTGTGGCTGTGTGTGAGAGCCAAAACGAGAGTGTGAGTGGATAAAACACAGAAAGTGGCGCATTTTCGTTGGGCGTTGGAATTTAACTGTTAAGCGCTTAATTAACGGGGGAAAGTGGTTTGAAGTGATATGATTAGTGTTTGTTACAGGGAGGATTGAAAATGATGATTAGGATGGGAGGAGTAAGCGCACAACAGTAACGCGACGAAGCGAAACGTCACGCGCGTGCTTGAGAATAAAACGGTGTCGATTTGTCTTTGCCTCTGTGGGCTCCCCGCATTTACTTTCATTCTTTTCCTTTTACCAAATAAAAAAAAAAAAAAAAAGTTTCTTATTTGTTCCCATTACATCAAGAATAAACTTAAATAATTGTCTGCATAGTAAGTAATCACAAATGTCTGGTGTTGGTAGGGGATAAAGTCTCTCTCACACCAAAGAAAAAATCTTCAAAGCTAAACAGAGTATGATTAAATCCAACTATTTGTTTCAAGTGTTTTAAAAGAACGAGTATGATTATAATAATAAATAATAAATAATCTTAATACCTGTAGCCTCAAATTAATTTGTTAAAGTTTACACTTTTCTTCTAAATGTGTCACTTGTATTTTCCCCTTAAAAATTTATTTATATTTTTCTTGTTTAACTAAATTAATGGTATACAGTTTTTAATTCATATATAAAAATATATTTATTTATTCGTTTAATTTTATTTAAATTAAAATATTCATACCATATACTATAAGCTTGTTAGCTTGAATTGTTATTTGTCCATAGAAAATGATGTTGTGAACTATATATATAACACTAAAATTCGGTTTGGACGAGGGGTACAAGAGGGGTACAAAAAGAAAGAAAGGAGGGGAACATAATCAAAAGTGGGGTTATTGAGATGTAGGGAATGTAGGTGGCTTTGACTGAAGATATTTTAGTAGACGTGACTTAGTTTTTTTTATTTTAATAATATTATATTCATTATTTATTTTATTATAATAAATAAAAACGTAAATATTAATTAATTTAAATATATCAATTATTTTATTTTGTAAAATATTTTTTATTTTAATGATTTATTTATAAAATATAAATTAAAAAATATTAAATTTATTTTATTTTATTAATTATTTTATATTTATATTGGCAAAGAAAGCTTACCAACATTTTTTTTCACCACTTTTCTGTTTTTCAGTCATAAATGTGTTGTTTTGCACTTTCTCTCCTATTTATATCTGCACTCACAGTAATTTTAAGTTGCAAGTTTTTCATTCTCCTCTTCTGCTGAAGTGCTCCAACAATAAAAAACAGCCCCCACAAGAGATAGTCCAACATGTGAAGGCAAGTTGGCTCTCACCTTTTTTTTCACACTCTTAAATGCTAAGTTCACTCCACCTTTTTAAAAATTTTGAAACTTCTTAATCTAACCTAACTTTTGATCCCTTCCTCACACTTCCCTTTAGGATTTGGGGGTGACAATAGTCCAACCTAATCCATCACTTCAATGATAATTTAAGTTATTTATAATTTATAATTTTCCTTTTTTGGTTTATATATTTACTAAATTTTCCTATTTGATTATAGGTTCATACAAAGAGAATAAATTTGAAATCTGTGTCAAATAGTACTGGGTGGATTTTGGATGATGGGAAGAGTGTTTGGGCTTATGCATGATGCATGCAGACTTCCATTGTAGATTATCTAAATATCCCTGAATCGATTGTTAAAACTCTTGTCTTAGGAGTTGCTGATATGTGGGATCGATGGAGTTAATGGATGTTTCCCTTGGCTTTGGTGGTACATGGTACAACATGTTTGGTGTCTCTTGTGGTTCCTGCTTCTCACTCTTCAATATGTTGTCGTGTTATGAATTATAGAAAGACTACTGATGAACCTCTACGTGCAAGAGGCTGCATGGTTATTTCTCGTTGTGATTTATATGTCCAAAGAACTGAAACCTTGGAACATCTTTTCCTGTGTTGCATGGTTGCAACGAGGAGTGGCTGCAACAATTATTTTCGATAAAGGTGGACTTGACCACTCGGTAATGGAATTTTCTTAAAAAAGAAGTTCAGCTTGCAAGTACGTGATATGGTCAATGCATCAATGATTAACATTTTTTTGACAATTTGATATATAAGGAACGGACTAAGGTTTGAGGCATTAAAAGTGATTATGGTATGGTCTCCACATTTTTGTGAGGTTCTCTTTCAAAGGGAGTTATGAATAACTATGATTTTTAAATTTTTTAATATGAAACTTAATTTTAAGAAAGCTCATCGATTTTTGCAAGTCACGTGGTTGGTTTTATCAAATGTAATGTTGATGGTTCAGCTAAAGGAAATTCGGGACATGCTGCTACTGCAAGTATTTTCCTTAGTTCTAGAGAGGACTTTGTTGGAGCATTTTCAATATATAATGAGATATCACGTGTTCTTGATTCTGAAATTATGGTGAAATAAACTTGCTGGAATGTGATCCAGTGCGGATTTTGCAAGCGTTGAATAAAGATGACATTGTCACTTCGAAGTTAAGTTAAAGATGGAGAATATGTTTTCTCAATTTGTTCATCTATATTTTTGGAAAAGAATACATGTGCAGATAGTTTTGCTTAGTCTTTGACATTTGTAATAGGTTATCTTTTTTTGCTGTTTTTGATGTTTTACCACCTAGTATTATTAGAGAGTTTTTTAGAAACAAATATAGTTGATGAGTACCAGTTTTGCTATCTCACCTGTTTTGGTTTTCTCATGTTTCAATTTATTTCTGCAAATAATAAATGTGTTTTGGTGTGAATCTAGTTGGATATACATATGAAATTGATATCTTAATACTTTTTTGAAACAAAAATTTGAAAATCAATTATATTAATATTTTAATTATGTTCTTTTAACTTACAGTATGAATATGTAATATTATATTATTAAAATAAAGTTATTATGTCGGTATGTTTTTTTTTAAAAAAAAGGATGTCAACACGTAATTTCTCAATGCATAAAAGCAACCTGGAACTTTTTTATTTTTTGTGGTTATTTTTTAACAGGTCGAATATCAAAATACTTATTACATAAATAAAATTGCTTGGAACTCCTTAGTGTTGTTGATTAAAAGGAATGTAATACAGAGCTTATTAAGATCAAAGTTTCCGACTTCCAGTATTCAACTGGATTTACATAAAGCCAATGCTTATGAAAGTTCCCTAGAAAATGGTTATGAATGTTGAAGGAAACTTAACTCAAAGTTCAATGACAGAAAAAAGATTAAGTCATTATTTAATTCAAGTTGGTCAAATAACGAAATTCATAAATATTATTCAGACTTCAACAGGATTTCCCAATTATTTTTTAAAATTCTCATTAATCTTAATTAACATCTAATAATTAATAGGATTTGTTGTTTTCTTTCAATTTAGTTTTTTACTTTTGGTTCATAATCTAAGCTTTAACCCGTCAAAAAACACCTTTATATATATAACCCACCTTAATTGACAACAAACAAAATTCATACAATATTCGAAGCAGACCTAATCTTTGGTGCCCCTAGCACTTAATCAAGGAAATGAAAAATCAAGTTACAAAAGAATATTGTTTTAAAAGAATTTATGTTATGTGCACTAGCAAGACAAATCATACTGTACAAAAATTTCTTTTCAACCATGTATCCTGTGTTCCAATTTAGAAGCTTGACACTGAAGACGGAAACGGGTATATCACTTGTTAGACCACTGGAACTCTATTTCTAAATTCCTCGAGGGGCCACTCTTACTTTCTGGCAACAGAGTGTACTCTCCAGATACTGCTCCTAGCATTACTACCCGATCTATCTGGATTGTCACTTTCCCAAATGAACTCTGCCATCAGATAAAAATAATATATGGGTCAAGCGGAAGTGTAAAAGCAAAATAATTGAAGATAGACTGCATTTAGTATAGTCCAATTTTCCCACAATTACCTTTCCCATTTTGCTCTTGTTTTTGCAAGAAATGTGAAGCTTCTGGCCTTTTGGAGGACTCTCAAAGGACCATGAAAAGCTCTCTTCCCACTCCGGATTAGGGCCAGTTGAGACCACCTAACCAGCACATTCTCATGATAATTAGCACATTCACTTGTCGAGGAGGAAATCAAATCAAAGTAGAAATTGTATATATTAAGAAGAAAACATGATGTTCCTCAAACTGTATAATAAAATGACAGCCACATATTTAGGCTGTAAATCCTCGTCCCTTACGTTTAAAACCGGAAATAGAAAAGAAATTGAAGTGGGCATGGCCCTTCACAAGATGATAAGTGACAATCAAATTCTTCCATATCAATCAAATCACCATTTAAGCCAAAAACTACTTCAAAAGGGAAGAAAGAAATCAATTTGGGTGATTCTGGATTCTAAAATCTGGCAATATAACTGCAGCAGAATATGTAAATGAGGTCAAGTGATTTTTTTTCTAGGAACTAGGAAGCAACTATAAAAGCCCATATCCTAACTGGGAATTTTCTAATATTGCATAATTTCCAAAAGGACATAACAGATAACATTAGTTTTTTGGCATATATGCAAGATTGACATGGAGATACAATCATATATTAGTCTCACATAAAAAAACAAGCACTGGCCCATTTCAACTAATCCTAGTACATTATAGAGGAGATGATTTCAAAACAAGCTAATGAAATGATTATTATTATTATTATTAAAAATACCTTGGTTTGCCTTGGAGGAGTGTTTCCAAGCGTAAGCTTGCAAAAAACACTTGGGTTTCCTACAGATTGCTTCATATTGTTACCACGCTTGATGATCACCACCAAAGTTCCCGGCAAACACTGCAATAAAAACTCTGCCTTCTCCTGAAAGCGAGGAGGGGCAGACTGGATTAAGTAATGCAGCAAAGGAATAGCATCTGCAGCAGCTATTGATTGAGCTCTTGAAACTTCTGCTGGACATGCTGACCAAGCTTGCCTAAGCAGGAAAAGTGCATCCAAGGCAGCTTCCTGAGTAGCCTCAGAGCCTGTCTTTAAGGATGTAACCAGATGGGGAATGCTAAGTGTTGCTGGCTCAGTTGCTCTCAGTCTAGGGAAGTTGCTAAAAAGAGAATTTAAGGCTTTAAGATACTCTTCGTTCACAGTTCCAGTAGCCCATAAGTCCTTTTCAATAGCAGCTAAAAAAGATCACAAATTAAAATAGGTCATATTTACATACAGGAGAGGGGTTTGCATGGTGAAGCAACTTATAGTGAGACGCACAGAATCAACATTGCTCCCCAGTGAATTCATGTTAGAAACAACACCTTTATTTCCAAGACAACTTTCAATTTCAACCTATCCATCTTTTGATACATCAATGAATATTTACAGAGGACTAGGTGCCTATTTTTGCTAGTAGAGGTTATGTAGCACAAATAAGAGTCAAGCTGTTCAGCTCATCAAGAAATTAAGTGTACAAGCCACAAGTTTTACAATTTATCTGTTCCTTCCCCAAAATTTTGGTTTCAAGATCAATAATCAACAAAAAAATCAGCTCTGCCATTTTTTTAAAAGATGCATTAATCCATGTGTAAAAACTTTGGGTTTCTTTATAGAAAAATATTTTGAAATCAAGCTATGCTTCTGCTTATAAAAGCAAAGAAAAATGCTTTACGAGGAGAATCAATTAACTAATTTAAGAACGAGAAAACCCGTGACAGAAATTGCCATGTGAAAAGCAACAAACACACCATTTTGTATGAGAAAAAATGAAGATAAGATATACCGTAGTCGGTACAGCATAAAAATAACAAGTATTTAAACGCTGCCTGATAGGAAAATAGCTCACCAGTTATTGCTCTGACTGTTTCACTAGAAGCATACTCTTGAATGGTATGATTTGAAAATAGAAGTTTAATAAACATTGCAGCCTGAACAGATGTTTCAGGATCACTTGAACTTATCAGATCCAGAATAACCTGAACGCCACCAGCCTCTGCAACTGCTCTTTTATTTGATCGACTGTTCATCACAAGGTTTTGTAGGGCACATATGGCTACAACTTTCATTTCTTCAGTTGGTTGGTCTTCAAGCACATTAACTAAAGCACGACAAGCTGAAACTGCATCACTTGTCCGAGCAAGACCCTCGTTCTGAAATAAATCGCCAAGAGCCAATGTTGCTAATAACCTTGCTTGTTGTGCTTGGGTTTGTGGGTCCAAGAGATAATGGGATAATGGTAAGATGGCTGATTTAGTAACTTTCGTTTCTCTGATCTTTACATTGTTCAGCAATACTTCTAAGAGTCTTGCAGCAGTTTCCTCACACTGATGAGATCTTAGGAGCTCCAAGAGAGCCTCTATGGCACCACTTTCAGCCATTGCTTCAGCACTAGTTCCATCGTCACTTTCCAACACAAGGAGAGCATTTAATGCACCAACAACTGTGCTTTCTAAGCCAGACCTAAGCAGCCTAACCAAAACAGCAACTGGAACTTCCAGGTAGTATTCAGAACTAAATTGCAGAATACTAGCCAAAACAGACGCTGCAGATTCCCATAAAGCATGAGGAATGGAAGGATCTGCCTGCAATATAACTTTCGAAATTTCAATAACACCACCCTCTTTTGCGATTTCATTTGGCCATATCAGTGCAATACTGACCAGGGCCTTCACAGCTCTCTGTTGCAATATATGTATACCAGAACCAAGAACTCGTATAAGAGGGCCAATTACATGCTGCGTTACTGGATCTTTCTGAAGGTGTTCTTCTAAAAGAAGATGTGAGAGAAGCTCAGCAGCCAACTGTTGCACTGCTGATATTGGAGAATCAAGCAAAGGGATAAGAGGTTCAATAGCTTGGTGAGAAGACAATGTGTAATCAGCACGACACTGTGGGTGTTCTAAAATATTAACCAAAACCTGCAATGCACTATGTTGTCCATCTGGCCCAAAGTCTGGTCTTATTAGCAACATAAACAGCGGTTCAACAACTTTGGCAGCCGGTGGTCCTTTAGCTATGCTAGCATTATTGGTCAATATACGCAACAATTCTGCAAAAGCTGCACATAGATAATCAGGTGCTTCATGAAGGATGTCAAGTATACTTTCAATAACTCCAGCTTTCACCATTTCCATTTTGCAAGCTGGCCTGTCTTTTCCTAACTTGACCAGAGCTCTGGAAATGGCCTCGTGAAGTACGTAATTCCTACCGTAAAGTAGGCCAACAAGAGGAATAACTGCACCATGTGCAGCAACTAATTCAGCTAGTTGCTCGTCATCAACAAGCCTATCCAATGCCCGCACAACTGAATGGTGAGAAGGACTAAACTCACTTACAAGGAGAGAGACAAGAGGTTCAACACAACGTGCAGCAGCCATTGTGGACCGAATCCTTGTATTTCCAAAAAGAACAGAACATAATTCAGCAGCATCCCCTTTGAGGTCCATTGAACAATCTGATGAAAGAATCCTACAAAGAACATCCACTGCATTCATCTCAACATCTGCAACAGCGAGTGCTTTTGAAGGGTTTTCACTCAGTAACCTAACTAATGCAGCAATTGCAGCATGCTGCTCTCTCTCTAAACCAGTATTAAGAATCTCCACCAAGGGTTGGACAGCTTGTCGAGCAGTCTCTGCATTTCTAATATGGTCAGAGGAGAATAAACTTTCCAAAGCTTTTGCAGCCCTATACCTTGCAGCTCTTCCTCCTAAACGTAGTACAGCTACAAGTTGAGTAACAGCTCCAAATGCTGATTCATGTCTCCGTATTTCTGCACTGCTAAACAGAATCCCTAAAAGATCTGTAGCAGCTTCTTCCGTTGCATCTTGTGGACCTAGTGAAAGATACTTAGAAAGTGCCTCTAGGGCACCTGCCTCAACCATGACAATCTTATTTGATGGACAATCTATAGCAAGCTGAGTCAAAAGCCCAAGAGCTAAAAATGGTGCACCAGGGCGTTCTGGAATTGGTTTGAGCAGATCAACTAGAGCAGGTATTGCCTTCCGAGAAGTGGCACCAACTCTTATGTCGTCAACTCTAAACAACCTCTCAAGAGCAACTTGATCAGGATAATGCACCAAAGAAAATTCCTCTGACAATTCTAGAAGATCTTGTATATCAGTATCAGCACAGCCAAGCAAGGAGATAAGTCCACCTGCTGCCCCAGAATTTGCCACAGACAGAAGTGTTCCCCTGCTACCATTACAGACTAGGCTAGCAATTGATTGTGCAGCAAAATATCTGTTTGCTGATTCCTCTGACTTCAATAAATTGGCAAGTGCTGGTATAGATTTCATGGTTGCATGTGCTCGTATAATATCCCTATCCTGAAATAATATTGCCAACAACAACGCAGAAATCCACAGGCTGCTATCTTCTTTATAGTCAATCTGCATATCACCATAAAGAAGCAAAGATTTGATATACAGAAATAACAATTGTACTAATCTATTGTCGAACCACCATATAAAAAAGGGGTGTACTTGTGAACAGCTTTGACAAACAAGAATCCATTTATGAAAATGAGTAAATAACTATGGAAAGAATCAGATGCCACTGTATACTTCAAATTGACTGAAAACATAGTACTAGAATACCTGACTGTAAAGTGAGAAACAATTTGCAATCCTGTCACTCAGAAACTCAATTGCACCCGTCTCCATTATTGCAGTTTTACATTTTTCATCATGGCAAGCAAGAACAGTCAGTAACCATAAAGCCAAGTTGGCACCGGAAATAATATTGGTGCCAGTGCTTGATTTACCATCATTGGCTTCTTTTGTATGCCTGCAAATTCTGATAACGTCCCTGTTGTCATCATGCTGATAATCCAAAGTAGCCTGTGAAGAAATAAGTATATCGACAAGAGACAGAACTAGATTAGCACACAAGTTTGATACATTGAGATCCTCCACCAGCCTCTGGTGATTTACTTTAGCAGCACAAATAAGAACAGCAGCTCCTCCAATTTTGACCTTTATATTTTGAGAAGTGGAATTGATTATCCTCTTAGCTATAGAAGATATACATCCAGAGGCAGAAACAACAATGTCTCCCAGAACAAAAGGTTGATCCTTACATAATCGAGATAAAATTTCAATAGCTTTATCCTGCAACACTGGCGGTGAATCAGTAATGGACAAAACTATTGGGCTGATGCTTTTAGGAAATTCAGCCAAAACTGCCCAAGCAGGCTTACTGTGTGCACCATTCACTTCTAACCTGGACAGCATGGCAAGTGCTTCTAGAGCTTCTGAAGTGGAACTAAGTCCACTGATAGCACAGTCTAAGAAAGAAACTAATGCAAGAACAGTGCCAGCTCGATTCACACAATCAGTTACAGCATAATCAACTTGCCTCTTAGAATGTAAAAGGCGAGCAATTGCTGCAGCAGCATGTGATTGTCCAGAAATTGTGCCTTCACGTAATACTCTGGTAGCAGCCAATATGACTTCTTCTGCAACAGCTTTTTCAGCAATTTCACTATCCAAAATAAGATTTGCCACAGCACGTGTTGCCAGCTCTGCCACTTCCAAAACTGAAGAGTTAGCTAGTGAAACTAGGGAGGGTAATGCATCTCTAGCAATAGCAACCACATCCCTGTTCTCTTTGATGGAAAGAAATATTGCAGCCAAACAGCGTGAGGACTCTGTTAAGATACTTTCTGATTCAACATTAAGCAACTTCATTGCCGACCAAAGAGTTTTAACAGCAATACTGCTTTCACGCACATCTTTCCTCATTTCAAATATTCCCGCCAGAGCAGACACAGACTTTGCCTGAGTTTCTTCCTTGGTTGAGCTCAGTAATTTTATCATTGTATCAATTGCATCACTGGCAGCACTACCTTCACGAAGAAGATCAGTAAGAGCAACAACTGAAAGCATACTTCTCAATGCATCTAAAACATAAGCCTTAGATTCAGGTAAATCACTGGTCAACAATGCTGTAAGCTGACTGATAGTTGCTGTATCAGATTTATGAATTAAGTGATTCAAAGTCTTTGCTGCAATCTCCTTCCCATTTGGGCTTCCATTCTTCAACAGCCAAAGCAATGCAGGAACAGCATCAGCACTTTCAACACAAGCACGAATATCCTCACTGTGATCACATAGGTTCCTAAGGATTGTCGCTGAGTCTTCCTTTGCTTTTGCAGATCCTGACTCCAAAATTTGAACAAGAGGAGGTATACCACCGGCAGCAGTAATAGCCCATTTACTTTCATCATTTTCATTAGATAAAAGGCAAAGGAGGGCAACAGCACATTCTTGCTGCTGTTCTGATGAAAGCCCCAGTAGAGATATCAAGAGCTGAACTCCTTCACGGCCTTGAAGTGCACGCCACAGACTGCATTCAGTATTGCACAATGTCAAGAGAGATTTTAGAAGTTCATCTTGCACTTCATTGGCAGCCATTGTTATTAAACCAACGAGCAAACGCTTTGCATCAGAATTTGCAAGTTTGATTGACAGTATAGGATTGCTATACAAACTAGCTAGGGCTTCAATGGTCCGTTCCTGTACAAGGAATGACAAGCCAGGTTTAAATTGTTCAAGTAATGTCTGCTCAACAGCCAAAGGATCTGTGGCCCTGGTAGTTTCTGCATTGTCATCATAAATCATAAGAGCTGAAGCTAAAGCCCCCAACGTGTCAGCAGCTTGGGCAGGAGAGGAGCATGATTCAAGGCTTTGACCAAGACTGGAGATGACATATGACAAACCACCAGAGATGTTTGCTAAAGCACACATGGCATTCTCCTGTAATGCTTGAGCATACTCACCCTGCATGAACTCTTTGGAAGGAGCTATGGTAGCATTAATCAAAGCAGGAATGCCATTGGAATTGACTATCTCTTTTCTTGCATCTTTGCACTGAGCAGAAAGAGATTTAAGAGCACCGGCTGCTTCAGCCCTGACAGGGGCATCATTACCAGGGCTTAAAAGTTTGAGGAGTTGTTTAGTTTCCTCAGCAGTCAACAATTTTGAACAAACAGATGCATCCTCCATCATCATACAGCCAAGTAAAAAGCACACATTTGCTAAAGTGTTAGACTGCCCTGTTTTCAGTAACTTAATTAATATGTCCACCCCTCCAGCCTGTATTGTGGCATTCCAGAATCTATCAGTGCTGCTGGAGAGATTTTTCAATGCCCCAGTCAATAAATTATCAACTACATTTGTCTTCAGGCCCTTTTGCAACTGCTCCCATAGCACTGGAACCACTCCTTCAGTTGAAAAAATTTTTGATCCAACATGATCTTTGGCACCACCTTGAGAAACAGCAAAAATTGTCTTTGCAGCAGCCACTTGACCTTCAGCAGAACTGGCCTTGAGTAGACCAAGCAAAGGTGGAATGCATCCTCCAAGCAAGACTTTCACCCTCAACTCATTTTCTTTACAAAGTGAACCCAAAACAGTTGCTGCCTGTATCTTCACATTCAAAGACCCTGACCGGAGAAGGGAAACAAGTACTGGAACTGCCTGAGAATGAGATCCAACAGCACTGAAAGCATTTTCTCGAATATCAATAAGCTCCAATAACTGCTTCAAAGAATACTCTTTCTCCTGCATAGAAGATGAGCTCTGACGCAGCTGCTCAATGCATTGGGCAACACTTGCTAATGTCCCATCTGGATCCTCCATGCTGCTGCTGTTGCTACGTTCTCTGCAAACAATTACGTATATAAGATACCAAATTTATGCTCAAATTCAAATTTCCATAAACCATATATATAACCATCAATTTCGGTAGTTCTCATTATCTTCAATGTATGAGACTCTGAGAGATTGAAAGAGGAACATGTTACTTCTGTCTTGGAACTTTTGACACAGATGACACAGTATAACACAACAGGTAGGATTCACAAGTCATAGCTTACTTAACTACAAGCAAAAGTACCATATGTAACTGCAAGAATTTTAGCGGAGCATTACAAGCAAATAATTTGATGATTTAAAGGCCATAAAATATTCTTTTTTAACATAATTTACAGGCATATCCTATGTTGTAACCAACCTCAATCCCATCTTCAGAACAGAATGGGGAGGTAGAGTCTCTGAATCTTGAGCCTTCCCATCACCGTTTCTTTCCTGCAATCAGAAGAACGACAATGAAAATAAATAGAATGTTTGTATATTTCCAAATGATGGAAGTAACAAAAATTAACACGAATATATTAGACATAGTACAATATGGATAAGGATTAATCTTGGAGTTCTTTGTGAGGAGAAATGGAAAATCAATTTGAGAAGGAACATGACAAAACCATTTATAACTATCACAACTTTTTTTTTTTCTTGTATCAAGAAATTTAAGATTTTCAAAGCATTAAATGTACATGATTGCTGCTTCTGTTACAGTTGACTACTTGTTATTACGCATAGCATCTTATTGCACAAAACAGACAGGAGATATAAAATGGAGTAAAAGATAAACAACAATATATAGTGAAGCAGAAAGCCTCAGTATAATAGACTCCAGTTTAGAATAAACACTACAAGTAACCCATTAAAATGGATGGTCATGAATGCTATAGTCTTAAGAGAATATAATAATGCCACCTTCTTTTCATTTTCTAGCATTTACCCTGCACCCAGTCATAGAACCAAGGATATGTAGACGGATATAGCAAATGATGGTAGAGTGCCTAACTAAAATAACACTTCCTATCTATAATAGAATATTTCTCATCATCTTCATATTTTTATAAAACCATGGACGTCTCAATCGAAGAACAGCGACAGATATGTTCCAATGGGAGAGAAGAAACAGATAGTAGAATGAAATAACAGACTTCCACGGTTCACAACTATACTTTCTAGAATAGTTTGGCACAAAAAAGAAAACACAAATCAAGTCTCCACAACCACAATTGCCCTTGCATCATCCTTCCATCGTCCAAAATTTCTAGAACCACGACTGAAATTTTAAAACAGAGGACCACCAAGCAATATGAAGAAATGGTATCCAATCTGTGCAGGAGAACTTAAGGTTCCGTAAAATTACAAGTATATCCTGATACTCAAACACTTTTCCTCTACCAATAATGACGATAGTATAGCATAAAATGAATAAAGAAAAAAATTGAAAATCACAAAGTACCATGTCATTAGCAGCAAGCGTGCTGCCATTATGGGCAGCAAATCTCCAAGTCAGTGTGGTCGCCAGCTTCGCTTCGCGTAGACACTCCCGAACTGATCAATCCAGGACACTGCTCCTCTACAATCTACACCGGAGAGTCTGACAGAACATCAAATCCTCTCTGTCCAAACCGAAATTCAGATTCAAATCAATCACCAGTCTTAAACCACGCTAATTGCAGCAAAATCGCAAATGCAAATTCCACAAGTTCAAAATAACAAATAACAATAAAATAATAATAACAGCTACACCGTGACCTAACCAAAAGGCAGTGAAAAATCAAGCAAACAACGGATTCAATTAAAATTGAATCGCGAAGACAGTTAGAGAGGTAGCAGATCAAGAGCTGCCACGGAGAAATGGAAGTGCAGAAAGAGTGGAGCGCGCGAGTCAACGAAAAAGTCAAAGCGGCGAAAGAATGCGAGAATATTGAAAAATGGATAAACGGTGATGCGAAGAGGTGAGAGGGAACGGTAAACACCTTCAGAGAGTGAAAAGCGAAGCCGGCATGTGAGTGTGACGGTGAGTCGTCGATTGGTTCTCTTGGCTCGGTTGCCGTGCGATATAGATTTGATTTGAACAGAGGCGAGGAAGGTTCGTTAAGAAAACAATGCGGAATGTGTGTTTTTGGGTTTTAAATGGTTGATTATGATGGAGCCGAAGTGTATGACAGTGAAGGAAATAGGCTTTGGATGTTTTCAGTTTTCACTGTCATGCACATTAGGAGCACCGACACCAGCTCCACCCTCTAAGCTTTATGGCTTAACGGCTTCACATTCGCTTGAGCCAACGGTTTAGAATCACGTGTCCAAATAATGCATCTCTTTGTATTCTTATTTATCTAATATATAAATAAATAAATATCTTTTTAGTTTGATTTTCCAAAACTAAAATGATCCCATCCCGAGATAATTGAACTTTCAGAAATCATTATTATTTAGATTCCATGATTAGCTACTCCAATTATTTGTTCCATATGGCCACATGGTTTTATTTTAATTGAACTGGACTCTTGAGACTCACCAAGTTATGAGCCATCTGAATTATATACCTTTTGTGCTTAGTTGGCAAAAGTATATTTTCTCTGGCAATCTAGGGGTTTGTTTGATGAGAATGGAATGGTTCCAATTTTCAAAGACAATAATAAAGGTGCTGAAGTTTAAGACAAGGCACATTAATGTGTAAACTTTAGCATGTTATTTGGGCCAGCTGGAATGGCAACTGGCAAAGTCATGAGTTAGATTATGATGCAATAAAATCAGAGTGGGTCTTGTAGTTAAGCATTTGCTGTTATCATGCCATGATTGGGACCCTGCACTCTACCAGCTTGCTAAAACACCTGTTTCTTGTTCTTTATTAGATTCTTACATTAAACTAACATAGCTATTGTGTTGGGTGTTAAAGTTTATTCATTTTCATTTCCTTTCATTTGTCAAATTCCTTGCACTATCCTACTCCTTGTTTTATTCATTTGCCCTCAACTTTCTCCTAATTTTCTTTAAGGAAAATACAGACTTAAGTTTTATAAGATATTTATAGTGAAGGACATTGGTGTCATATAAAATTTAAAATTCTTAATTATATAAATTTAAATATTTATTTTCAGTCTTAATAAAAGTATTTTTTTTCTACTTAATAATTTCAGACAAAAAAATAACTGATCAACCATCAACAGTGGTCACTCAATAATTAAGAGCAACATTAAAACAAAATAAATTATCAAAAAGATAAAAAATAATCACAAAAAAATCTTGTTGTTACCACCTAAATATGGAAGAAGTATATAAATAAACTATCAGCGTTTTGACCAAACATGTACAAGAAGTTTATCAAAAGAATAAAAAACACCTACTAGTTCACCAATAAACAGATTTGACCATTCTTAGCACTAATAAAACTATTGTTAACGAGCCTCACATGTCACTGAACAACAATATTAATGTTATTTTATTTATAATATTATTTTTATATGATCCTAATAGTATTAAAATAATATTAAAATAATTAAATTATATTTTAAATTCTGCAAATTAAAATACAAATAAAAATATTTAAAGGTAAGTCTTTATAAATTCTTATAGAACATCCTACAAATAATGTGAGATGGTCTAAGTCATCGGATAACAAGTAATATGTTTTTCATCTCGTCTCTCAAAAAATTGCTTGACATTATATATATATATATA
>Ga0099825_1003372_pt1 | contig 21233 bp, 15 predicted proteins | sample SiratroredBW_FD_76838 | JGI IMG/M metagenome (GOLD analysis project Ga0099825, IMG submission 76838) | Root nodule microbial communities of legume samples collected from California, USA - Siratro red BW | ecosystem: Host-associated > Plants > Roots > Nodule | place: USA: California | collected... | reverse complement strand
TATATATATATCTATATATATATATATTCATAACCAACAACCAGCGATCAACTTTTGCTTTGACTACTGCCATATCAGTATCACTTTAATGCATTTTTGCCGAGGGATTAGGGAGGGAGGAATGCAATCTAAAGAAAGAAAACATGATAAAAATATTTTTTTTCTTAAAAAAAAATACTTTTTTTTATGGTATTAGGAAAAAAGTTTTTATATAAAAAAACTGAGAATGGTTTTGGACTAATTTATATTTTACAATATTTTTATATAATGTATTTATTTCATATTTCTTCCACCTATTTAAAAAATTCATTTATTTTCCTGTAGTAATACTTTTTTTTTAAATATTTTTACCTTTTAATAATTCAAATAAGGCAAACTCTTCCATTCCCTCGGTAACATAAAATCTCCTTACCTCTGGTAGCAGCAGAAAATGATCAGAAAGAAACATAAAGTCATTTTTCCCTAACACTCGCAGAATCTTAAAAAAACAGTGACACATAAACATTGTGGTTCTTAATTGAATTAGAAAAATACTCAGTGATAACAGAAAAATGGAACATGTTTGAAAATCTGAGAAAGAAGGAAAGAGTTGAAACTAAACAGAACATGTTTTTTGATGATCAGTCTGAAAGTGAAAGAATCCACACTCATCTTCACAAACCATCATCTCGCAAATGCTTCCCACTGCCATGGGAGGGTATAACCAACTATCCACAGAGTCAATAAAAGCGAACTCACTTCTCGACTCCACCACCGATTCCGAGCTCTCTTCTATTTTCGGCAGTTTCACAATCTCGCTCAGCTCCGACGACTCTGCCTCATCTGAACACTCGCGGTCGAACTCCACCATGGCTGCGGCTTCCGCGGCGGCCACTTGGATGTCACGTGGGGCACACGTCACGGGTCTGGGAAGCATGTCTACTATGCTAGGGAAGTTGAGAATGGCTGTGTGGCCCTTAATGCTCAGAGCTGCAACATCGTGCGCGCGTGCCGCCATTTCAGGGGTGGCAAAAGTTCCGAGCCATATGCGTGATTTCTTGCGAGGCTCGCGAATTTCGGATACCCATTTGCCCCAATTGCGCATTCGCACGCCGTGGTAGAGGGGATGCTTGGTGGGGTCTCTGTTTCTCTTGGGCTTGCTCTGTTTTTGGGTCTTGCTCTGTTTTGGAGCCTCTGTTTTATGGGGTTTTGAAGTGGAGGAGTTGCTGGGGCTACTGCTAGGAGTTTCGTGACACGGTGTATCGGTCATTTTTAGTCAGAATGGGAATGTTTGAGAAGCAGAGTAAGGCTGTGAATGATAAGGAGTGAGGAAGAAACAGAGCATATGGGTGGCTTTGTTGAAGTGAACGATAGATTATCCATAAAGCGACCCTTAACCTACCAATAATATACTTGGTGAATGGTGACAATGCATAATGAGTCAAGTTTAGGTTTATCAGTACGATGGGAAACAAGAAAAAAAGAGAGAAGACTTTATCAGTAATAGAACTAACGCTGTTAAAGAATAGAAAATGCATAGAATTTTTGCGCCTTGTACAAGATTTATTTGGTTAACTATAAGGTTTTACAGGGAACATTGGTCCCACATTTTTGTTGAAGATACGTTTAGTTTAGTGTTACATTTCTGGCCAAGTCTCACGTGTCAACATCGCACATTTCTTGTGTCCGTTGGGGTGGAATTGTTGCTTTGTGCAATTTCCATTCTCCATTTGTATAAAGAAATTCACAACCAATTGGTGGTGTGGTGTCTGTAGACGCCACTAGAACTTGTTCTTTTTTTTCCTTTCTTCAAATTTGTGTTATTTTTTATTCTTATTCTGGACAAGACTTTGTGATGTTAATTGGTATGGAAGAAAATTAAGCATCGCTTGTACGAAAAGAGGATCAATAATTTGTTCATAAGGACATTTTAGGAGTGTAAGTAATATTCCATAGTGTCATAATCATCTCATGTATTGATAATAACAGAAGAAACATATATCTCTATCCTAGGATGCTTTGCTGATTCAAAAGCACTCACATCTCAGGATTCCCAATTTCCAATGTCTAGAGGGAAGGGGAGGCTCTTGCTATGGATTATCTAGAACCTATCCTTATCCAAATTACACAGATGTGACACTTCAAAATGGGATGGTATTATAATTCGTGCCATTACTATTTGGGATGTTTTCCTTCCTTCTTATGCTATTTAGTACTTAATCCCTTCAATGCTGAAAAGTAACTAGAGATATATAAACTTCTTTCCACCTCAACATTTATCTCAGCAAGTAAAAAGAAATCCCCCTCGGCTTCAGGTACTATGTATCTTGGATGTATTTATATTTTTCTTCCAAAATAAGAATTTGGATGTCGTGCTTGTACATCATTCGTGTTCCTTTCACATATTCATGAATATTTTACACCTTAAAAAATATCAACAATAAAATAAAATAAAAAAGATCATAAATTTCATTTTATTAGTTTTGTGAAATTAAGTTAAACTTAAATTTAAGTATCTTAAATTTTTTATTTATATGTTAATGCGATGACAATAAATAACATATAGTGATAACCGAAGGAAGTATGTTTAATCCATGTATTTAACAGAAAAAATTGTAGCAAATTGATTAACTAATGTTCAAACTTTTAGCTGTAATTTTGGTTGGTATACTTTAAATTGAAAAGAGAGGCATTGGTACCCGTCCCTAAAATACTATTCCACCACTGTTATCTTTAATAATGAGCTAAGTAACTAGTCTAAGAAAATATACATTATTTGTTTTGCCTTTTAAAGTGGTGACAAGTGACAAGTCTCTAAAAATTTATAAGATCATCTCATTTGTTTTTTTTTTCCAATTTTGTCTTTGAACTAACTTTTTAAAGATCTAAAAATAATCTTACTAATCTTTGTAAAAGATTAAAATAATGATAAATAAAATCTTTAGAAATTATTTTGATGTGAAGAATTAAATCTCAGGACTTGGCTTGGGCTATTGAGGGCCCTTCCATGTCAATTTACTTTTATCGAGAAATTTCATTTTCTGTTCTGCATGGCCTTTGGTCATTTTCAAAAGGAAAGGAAATTAAGATTTCAAAACACTCCAAGCAAGCTGAATCTGATCGAACAATTGAACTATGGAATTTGTTTCTAAGGCGTGCTACATTTACACCTATTAAGGAGATAGGACGGACCATTTTCTATTGAGAAAAAAACTATAAAAGAAAGGGAACTTATAAACATTGCTACAGGAAAAGTAAGCAATATGCCGGATGCACCCATTCGGTATTGCTGATTGTGCCTGGAATACAGATAGAAAAATCTCAACTAGGTACAAAAAGAATTAAATGAATAAAAGGCAACATTCTAGGGTTCATTTTCGTTCAAAATATCGGGAACTGGTAGGAACCGTTTCCTATTCATCCAATTGCTAGAAATGTGCTCATATTTTGTTGATGACATGGACAAATAAAGAAACATCGACAATGTTCCATCATGGCAAAGAAAATCGACTTTCTTCATCGGAAATTATAAACCGGTTTGATTTATTGTGAAATCCACTACAGCATCATAAAGCACCATAAATCTTTGTCGACAATAGTAAGATATTGAAATTTCAAATCACTCTCCTTGAATCATTTGCTGTAGCAAGATGGTCCTACAAGCACGAAACAGCATGATTAAGCGCGTCAACCAAAAACTAGGCGAAATATTCTTAAAGCTATATCTTGAAATGTGAGGAAAAAATGAACATGATTTAGATAATTGAAAACGGTACAAAGAGGGTTTAGCGCTTTCATAATGTATGCCAGTTTAAGGGCAGAAAACCTGGTCTGATTACTGCAAATGAGTAATCAGTCCTAATTACATATAACGAGGAAACAAAAGTAATTAAATCTCACCAAAATAAAAGGAAATAATGATAATAATATATACTAATATGAAATAATCCAGTATATCAAACTTAAGCTATAGTTTCCGTAAAACTGATACCCTGACCTGATGGGCTAAATTGTTCATGCTGGCTATTATTTGGTATTCAAGGTGTTCAATTATGAAGTTCTGATGACAAGAAAACTCCACATAAAAAGGGCTTGTACAACAAAACAGATTAAGTGACTAATTTCTTATGATAAATCAAATTCAAATGACTGAATTCCACTCAAACTGTTAAACTTTACCGCACAAGTTTGGATTCTACAAAGCAGACAATTCATTGCAGACCATTAAGATCCTTAAAGTAGCAGAAAAAAAAAAAAAGATCTTAAAGTAAATCACTGGAGGGTAAATAAATTTAGCCCAAGACTTACTGAGATAAAATCAAATGCTTTGGTTTCTTCTTTCTTTGAACTGTTGATCATTGAGCTAGAAGTTTGAGTTGAAAATTTTGATTGGAATATGTCCGGAAGAGGTGCTCTTTCATTGCTACCAGCATTTTGAGCAGTACTGGCATCATGCCTGTTGACATTATTAAGGTGTTGGAAATTGACCATCGTAGCCAGAAATTGCTGCTGAGCCAAGAGATTTCCCATGGCACCATAATCAAGTGGCTGAGAAGAATATGGTTGGTTCAACATAATACCAGGTTGTGCAGCACAAGATGGACGACCAGAAGGAAATATGGAATTTACATTGATGCCAACTGCTTGAGATCCCAACATGCCACCAAAACCATTGTCCGGTCTCAGATGACTAGCATGATTATTTAAACCAGAAGAAAGGAATTCAGATTGCGTGGCAGGGGATGTTGCCTTCTGTTTTGCACTGGAGGTATTTTCATCAACAGACAAGCCAGCCAATAAATGATCAACAGACTCTCCATTATTTTCATGCCTGGAATTATCGGCAAAAATGTCATTACTCACATGATGACCCAGTTTATCATTGCCAACAGTCATCCTTGAAAAGATATCGCTATGCTCTTTGTTGTCATTAGAATGAAATGACACATCAGCAAAGGGGTCATCATCATTCTTTAGTTCGCTACTAGCTACTCCAGAATTACTAAAATTTCCAAATAAATCATCAGCCAGACCCGGAGGTATGGATGGTGTCAAATTTGGTATATTTTGATCATTTATTCTCTTTGTAGCATCGTCTGTTCCATGACAGCCATCGAAATCACCAGTGTCTAACAAATCAGGAAACTCAGCAACAGCAGCACTATCCATCTTCATAGCCTTCTCTGAATTAATGGAACTGTTTGGTTGGCCTCCACCTAAAAGACCAAGAACCTGTCCATCAAATGGCCAAGAGCAAAATTTAATTAAAAAATATTAATCTTGCACTCCAAAGGTTTCTCTTAAACTTGTCTGCTTCCTTCTAAGGGTGATTCCTTTTGTTTGTGTAACTTTGCACATAAAAAGAAAGAACTGCATAATATTTTTCACCGTTCTGAGAAATAACTGAAATTCTTACCGGTATCTATAATTTCATAGTAACTACAATTAGCTATCAAAGTTTTTTCTCACAATTTAGAATTCCTTTTAATATTCTAGATATGATACCAGCTTTTAGTGGGATGATGACAGACGGACATGATGCTAAATAAGAATGCATTAAGATTTTAAAAAAGGAAACCTGTGTAAATGACCCACATTATTGAGTGAATAGAAAAGGGGAAATGAATACAAGCTAGATTTTCCAATTTAGTGGGAACAAGGAGAAAATTAAACAAAAAAGGGAAACTTTGTATCTTAAAGTTTTAGGCCTCGGCATACATTTATTGATATGCCTATCACCAATATTCCAGTTTTAACCAATCATGGTTCAATACCTCTGGTTAAATTCAAAACAACTCCAGTAATTTAAAAAAAAAAAGAATATGAATTGATATAACAAAAAAATGAAATTAATGAGAAGTTGAAACAGTGTACCTTGTTTGCCTTTTCCCTTAAAGTGGCTTGGGGGGATTCGGAACATCTCAACACCAGATCATTGTTCTCAGCAAAGTAAGTCGCCATATGTGAAAACTTATCATCATCTTTTTTTCTAAGGATGGACTCAAGGACACAAACAGCTTTGACACGAACCTGAAAATACAGTCCCCAAAAGAAGTCAAAATGAGATGAGATGACACATACATCAATATGCAGCAAATGCCAAGTGCAGAATTGTGTAATTGACTTGATATGAGCAAGCATGTATGAATTCTAATTTTCACAGAAATGTCAACACAATACACATGCCTGCCACATTGGAGATTGGAGCTTTTGTTCAAGGGCATGACATAAAGCCATGGCATCCAACTTTGCAGCCTCTCTTAGGAAAACTTGAATGGCTTCTCTAGTGGGCTGCAGACGCACGCCTCCAGAACTTGCAACTGTCTCCAGCAATCTATCCTCTTGTGTCTTACTCTCTGCATAACCAGCATCAGTTTTCCCATTCGACATTTCCATCCTAGCTATACTTGCATCCTGATTCCAAGGGCCACCAGATTGATTCTTTGAAAGTGCCGACGTAATTCCACTACCATACGCAGAGGGCTCATATCTGTCGCCACGATCTCTTTCAGCATTGAATGAGCCATGAAAATTCTGGGGGCCCTTGTATGTTCCACTCGCAGCTTCATTCTTGATAAGCGAAGAATGCCCCAGTGCGAAGGCGCTGAGTCCTTGCTTAATGGTTGCACTACCAATATCAACAACCTCACTGAGAAACGATTTCTTATCCTGAGAAGGACCTTGAAAGTTGGTGTTCCCAAACCCTTCGATCCGTCTATTGAGATCAGCAGAAGCAGAAGCTGAAGGCGGTTGCTTGCTGTTGTTATTATCATCTGCAGCAAAAACAGCAGAGATAGCCTCTTGAGCAGTATCTCTCACAGCCTTGTTGAGTGCATCGCCTTTCAGAGGATCCAATTGACCTTTGTACTGTAACAACTGACGAATTGCCACTGAATGTCTCTGCATTTCCCTTCTAAACTCTACACCGCACTTTCCAACAGCATACTTGATCAATCTCAAAGCCTGTCAAATTCAAACCAAACCAACACAATGATCGTAATCTGATCGCAATACATTTTTTTATTCATATTCCAGAGAATAATAATAATAACAACGATAAATTAGAAGGTGCATGCGTACCTTGTGTTTGACGATGGGGCTTTTATTGTCGAGGCGTTTAAGGATGAATTCTGAGAGCTCCTTGACGATGGTAGGATGCGAAGAGCGAAGGAGGTAGCAGATTTCGTCAAGTTTGTAGACAGGTGTGACTTTGTCTTCATCGGAGGTAGCTGCATCGATCAAGCGCCACCTCCAGTACGATTCCACCGCTCTTCGACTCGAATCCATTCTCTTCTCCTTCACAGATTTTATTTATTTATATTTATTGCAACACAATTTGCAACTTCGCTCCCAGTAAGTAAAAAACCTTGCTATTTTGAATGACGCTGTTCTCTAGTTTCTATATCAAAATAGTTGCAGTTCGAGATTTGGATGTAACTGAGAAACAGAGCGATGAAGGAAGTAATTGAATAGAGACAATGGGGCTTTTTGCCACGAAAGCAGAAAATTGAGCCAGCACATGACACGTCAGTTGCTGACTCACCCAGCCATGTGGAACCTATTTCTGCGCCCCCGGCGCACGTTAGAACCTGTCATTACGTTTTGTTTGGATATTGGGAACAAATCAATAAAACAAAACTCCGTTACCTCAACTCGAATTTTTCTCAGTAAAAAAATCTTTACACAAAATAAAGAAAGAAAAAAAAATTGAACTTACCGAACAGGCCTTGCCATCGTTCATTCGTAGGAATGATAGCTTGCAGCAGGTCTCTCACCAGGTTCGTGTAACAAACAATTTTTCTCACAAATTAATAAATAGGAATTTGATATCTCGATATCAATGTTAGGATCTGCAATTTCAAAACTCTCGTGTTTGAGTACGCACTTCAAATTATCTTCTGATTCTGTTCTATTCATTTTGCAACGCACACTCCTTACAATGTTAAAAGTTTGATGTGCTTTTAGTTTGTAGAGTGGATCGAGTTCTCAAGTTTACCAATACATATCTTGCCTCAAATTCAAGGCCTACACGTTATCACTTTCAGGTTCCCGGCTTCTACTCCCGTGATTTGTTTGTATGTATACTGTTTTCTAGTTTAATCCTTTTATAATCACTGTGTCTCATTTTTCTTTTCTTTTAGTAAGTATTCCTAGTGAAATTTTAGGGTTATTGCGATTAGATTATATCTATTGATATTGGGTGAGCTGGAGCAAATTTTGCTGGACTCACTTTTACCCTCGCTAAAGAGTTGTTTTACACGGGTTATATTTCAATGAGCTGTGATTGTATCAAATTTTCTATTTCTCTTGGTCCTTCAGAGTTTTGAACTCCTTTCTCATCTTAAAGTTATTTCATTTTGCAACAGAGTACTTATCATTGTTTAAGCTGCAATTTTATGACGAGTGGTAGGAAGAAGAAAATATGTCTTGAAGACCATAGCATGAAACAGAAAAAAATGAACTCTATCTGGAGACCAGTTTCCACTAATGCCAGTACTTGTGAAGGTTTGTCTTTTTTGTTCAAGGACATGCTGTTGTTCAGCTTCCGGTTGTACCAACTACCTAACAATTTTGCGTTATGCTTATGATTTTTATTATTTCTTTTGCATGGTGCGACATTTTGGAAAATGTAATACACAGAAGAATTCGTTACTTTTTTTTTTATCTTTATATACACACTGTCTAGTTCCTCAATCAAAATTAGTATTTTTCTATATTTCATGGTATGTACTTGACAAGCACTCAATGCTATGGGGTGGTGTGATTTTCGAAAAGCATGATACCTATTACTTCTTAGGAGAAGAGGCTGGGTAGGGGTTATTCATATTAAATGACCTGGTTTTTAAGAAAGCTTGACAAAGGATGCAATTGTTGAGTCAGATGGAGACAAAGTTCAGAAAAGGGGCTGTAGTACATCTACCACTATTTCAAAGGATCATGTCATGAAGGTAGTTGCTGAAGCTATAGATGAAATTGCGAAATCAGCTACCAGTTCAAACCAGTTGCAGGACAATGTTGAAAACAGAGTGCTACGAGGAGATTCATCCGTCTCCTCTGAAAAACATTCAATTTCTGTGCAGGCAAGATTAAAATCTTTACTTCCTTTTACTTTTCTTGAATTGATAGTTCATATTTACGAAGATACGAACCAATATTTGTTCATTTCATCTGTTACATGTTGGTGATCACCATATATCTTTAGTTGGTTCTTTTTAATTATGTTTAGGTTTCATGTAGTGTTGGCTGTTTCATGAACCTTAAAGGTTACTATAGTGCTAGAATTAATCAGTTTGTTATGAGTTATCAGATAGTAGGACCTCAACAACACATGGAAGGAATTCATAAGAAGAATTTCATTAAAGCCTATGTTGCTGATATGTTCTCTCCTATATTTTATTTATCTTACCATATTTTATATTGTTTGCTATTTTTCTTGTCATCTTTTTTGGTCACCGTGTTACTGTGAAAAGTAATTTTATAATTTGTTGTTTTTTCGGAAAATTTCATTCGAACTATCTTTCTTGGTCCTTGGTTTTGGTCTCTAGTTTGTCTTGTTTTAAAAGAAAGAGTTACACCTCCATTTGGTTCTCTTCTCTGATTATGTATTGGACAGTCAAAAGCTTCAGTCTTTCATCTCTGTTTAAATTTTGTGTTTGTTGTGCAGGTTGGTGCATCTCTATTTCGTTTTATTGAAGGAAAAGGGTAAAAACTATATTTTAATTTCTCTTTTGGCATAATGACATTGATAACAACATTACTTAACCAACTTGAAGTAGATAAATTTCAGATAAAGAGAGGTTTAATATGACATTGATAGAAACTGTCAGGTAAAGAATCTGAAAAAATGTAGACTTTAATTGCAATAACAGGCTCCTCCAATGTGAAGTAGAAAGAATTGCAATCCTAAAACTTATAAGCTTCTCTGATTACGGAATAATACTACCTCTCAAGATTCTGTAAATCTTGCTCCTCCATTTTATAAAATATCCCAATACCCCTCGCGGATTCCCTCTACCTTTATTTATATACAGAATATTCCACCTTGACCTTCCTTTTCTTCCTATTATAATGATTTCTAATAATAGGTGTGACAAGCATGGGTGAAAGTGATAAATAAAAACATTTTTATGATTGTAAAAGGACAGGAGCAAATATGCTTTGATAAAATAGACTGAAAAGGATAATTATGCATGTTAGGAATTGTATTAACTTTGACTTGAGATTCATGTTGCCTACACCATGTGGCATATGGTTACACAAATCTTGTTGCTATTGCTATTATCAAAGGGAAAGAGTAGAAGATAGTGCCTATGACATGTTAATTAGATTAAATGCTTCTTATATACTTCATACTATTTCAGGGGATCCACACAGAAAAGGATAGAAGAGGAGATGGGGGTTAAAATAATAATACCTGCTTCAAAAGAAGAGGATTTCATTTGTAAGTTTTGGGTTACCTAATCTGCTATCTATCTTGTGTAGGTCAGCTTTGAGATAGTTATCATTTTATCATGTTTGTGTTTTAATTTTGATTCTTGTCATTCTTTGAGATATTTAAGTTATAGTTGGTTTGGTATATTCTCTTTCATTCAAAAGAATAGAGTGTATTGACATTTGATAATCATAATGATGTTAATAGGCTTTTGGTTCAAGTTGTGTTTGTTCACTCTTTCTAAGCAAAAGTCCAATTCCTTTGAGAGGCCAAAACATAATTATGTTTGACAGGAGCATGAGTCTTACATTGGTTGAGTGTGAAATACAGAACTTCAGTTTAATGTAGAGGCTCCACCCTCCTCTATAGCCTGGGAGCTCCTCTAAAGCATGATTACTCTCATAAGAGTAGATAACAAAATTTGATATCTTAATTATTCAATATAAATGTCTATTGCAGCCATTGAAGGCATTTCAATCGACAGTGTGAATTCAGCTTCAGAGAGGATACAGACTATAATTGATGAGGTCAGATTCGAAAGACTTTGATTATATTTATCTCATTTTTGCTATTTTGTTTCCTGTGTTTACTTTGAAGTCACAGACTAATATTCACGTGTTTTCTTGTTTTTATGACAGACTGTTAATAGTCGAAATCTTGATTATTCACACTTCATATCCCTTCCGCTGGCAATTCATCCTGAGTTAGTTAATAAACTCATCAATTTTCAACACTCGATTTTGGGAAATGTTTCTTACAAGGATGAGAGCAGTGATACTGATTCCAAGGAAGAGCAGGGTACTACTGACACCAAAGGTGTGGATCAACTGTCAAAGGAAAATGCTGGTGTTGCTGTTGAACTTAAAGTGTATGATAACAGTGAATCAGTTAAAGTTAATCTCACTGACATACCTCTTGTCAGTTACAAACCTAAAGCATCCAAGTCTTCTGCTTCATCTGGTATCAAAACAATCTGGTTTCCTATGTTTAAGATATTTATAGCTTAAGGAATTTGAATCAAGATCACGTGTTTTTTTTTTTTTTTATATATTTACTGTTCATCGTCATTTTCCACTTGTGGAGCTTGTTCACTGAATTCTTGTTGAATTATATATGGTGTCATGGCTACCTTCCCGAACCCTAAAACATGTTCATATTTACCCAGTTGTTTTCATGGTTAATAAATTTACTTTGTCATGTAAAAACTCAACATGGATCAAATGTTTATGTTTTACTTCAAATAACAACTGTTCTGTTATATTGCTCTTTTGCAGATCTGGGTATTGACAAATCTATATTCATCAAGCCTAAAACATTTCACCTTACAGTACTCATGCTTAAGCTATGGAACAAAGAGCGAATTAAGACAGCCTCTGAGGTCCTGCAGGTAAATTGTGGTAAATTCATCATAATATATTATGAGAATTAGATTTTTTTTTTTATTTTTTTTTATTTATGTTTTTGTAGCTGTGTAGAGTATCTCCTCAAAAGTTACGGAAACCTTGGATAATCGGCCACTCTCTATAAGATTAAAGGGACTGGTATGCATCTACTTTAAGCACCATTTTAGGCTTCACTGAAAGATTTCCTACGGTGTCTGCTAGAAACTTTTACCATCAAATTGATCTTTTTGTGATTTTGTTTGATATCTTTGACGAGAGAAACTTATGTTTACTCTTGTAGGAATGCATGAAAGGTTCTTTGGCGAAAGCCCGTGTTCTATATGCTCCTGTGGAGGAAATTGGCAGTGAGGGCCGTCTTTTACGTGCTTGTCGTATCCATATGTCGATTGTTCTTTACGAATTTTTTTCAAGGGTGGGGGAGTTTAGTTAAGGATTCATTTTTAGTTTTATAAAGTTCATATAATTATGGATCAGTGTTGAGTTCCTGATTTTGATTATATATTGTTCTCAAAGAATTGTCTTTTTCTAAGCTTTTTTAGAAGTCATTATTGATGCATATGTTGAAGCTGGACTCGTCTTAGAGAATGATGCTAAACACAAACTGAAGGTAAACTAAACTTATCTGATTCATATCTGTTTTCTTTTGTATAAATTATAAGTGTTTGATTTAACTTATCTTCGATTAACTTACTTTATTAAAGGCCGTTTTTACTGTACTAATCTTCTGTTATTATGTCAGTTTTTTATAATATATTTTATTTTTCCATCTCAGAATGTCTCAGATTTTTGTTGATATAGGGTCAGCTCATGTTTTAGCATAAATCATGATAGCAGTTGTATATTAGGGAAAAATTTCCCTTGTATCGAGTGCTATTTCCGCGTTATTTTTAGCCGAATGATAATCTCTTTCCAGCATTAAATTGCTAAAGTTTGGAAATACTGTTTTTTTCAAGGACATGCTAGGAGACCTTAACACCAAACCCTATTTGAAATTTTGATTGTTTTCAGTGATCATCTATATTTTTCTCCTATTTTGCAGCTACACGCCACTGTGATGAACGCAAGGCATAGGAAAAGGTGCTACACTTTCAACCCCCTACCCCGACCCCCCGCCCCCAAAATTTTGGGTGATTTTTCGGTAAGCTGATATGTGCTGCTTGTTTTCAGGAATAAGTGGACAAGAAAGGTTGATTCTTTTGATGCACGAGGCATATTCGAGCAGTATGGATCAGAGGACTGGGGGCAGTATCTTATTCATGAAGCTCATCTTTCGCAGAGATTTTCTTTCGACGAAAATGGATACTATCATTGTTGTGCTTCAATTCCTTTTCCTGGAAATATGCAGGTAGAATGATTGATGTTTTGTTCATTATTACCCCACCATCTTTTATGTGGAATAAGGATGTAAGTGGTAGCTTCATGAAATATATTAAACTTTCTGGCGGTTAAAGAAAATGCCAGGGGCTTAGATCAATTTTCAGTGTTAGTGTTTTGCTCAACAGTTAATATGGCCTCTTGTAGACCTCGACTTCCTAATCGGTAGTTTATTTATTGCTGATTGTTTAAGGTCTCGTTCATTCACGTGTACATGTGACTTTTGTAATATATGGAAATTCTATTAGTGAAGAAAAAAAAATACAATTCTAAAAACGTTATTTACAAAAGAGTTTAATAGATATGTCCTGTTAGTGTAAAAGTATTTATATCGTGGATCAATCATTTGTTATAGTTGGAATGACTTTTAACATATAGTAAAAATGTAAATATCGACTTATTTATTAGATATAAAATGGATGTATACAATGAGAGTACGGACAAGAATTGAATTAAAAACAATAATAAACTTTTTCCTCCCTAACACAGTACCAAAGAAGTTGTTTTGAACGAACCTATAATAATTTAGATTCCCTGAAGTTGAGTATAATTTCTAGGTATTAAAAGTGTAGACACATTTTTTTCTTCTAATGATGCAACACAACACACCCCGTATTTCACAACTAAATTAAAGTTTGAAGATGAAACATGCATTCAAACTTAATTGATAATATTGGTGCCTTCGTATTTGGTCCATAAATGGGAGGATCCGAAAAAAATATTAATTTTGATAACTTTATTTTTAGTGTATTAAAATTACAATTTGTTTACATATAATATCTTTATTTATTATTTTTTTTAAAATAATTTTGATATCTTAAAAAAACTATATGTTCACATGTTAAAATTAAAATTTGTATATATAGAAGACTTTGGTTTATTATTTTGTCATAAGATGAAAAAATGTTAAGACCTATTTTGAATGTATTATAGATTAGAATAAATGACTTTTGGTCCAAAACTTACTACTGTCATAATCAGAGTTTAAATTTTATTACAGATTTTCACCTCAAATAACACATGAACTTTTCTTCTTACACTTCTATCCTATGCATTTCTAGTTGTCTTCTATTGAAAAATATCGAAGCCACGTTCATGACTTAATTTATACATGGCAGACCTATAAATTTAATGAAAATCAAGTAACATGATTTATGATGTCACAATGAAAATCAAATTATAAATATACTACATAATAAAATCAAAAAAATTGTAGGCTATTATTAGATGATAGCTACATGACCTGCTGTTACTTTTTAATAGCAGGGAATCCTGTGTTCCATGCAAAATGAAATATGGCAGTGTGAGTGGGAACTCCAAGTTCGCCATTATCTTGCTTCAATTTAGAATTCTTTAATCGAACTTACCCTAAGGGAAAACAAAACTATTAATAAAGACTATGTTATTAACTAATCAACTATCGATGCTAAAATGTTGCTTATTTTGTAGCTTCATGAATGGCGTTATCCTATAGGAACAGTTGGCAGATAAGGATTTGTTTTATTTTTAACCAAAACTTCGGATTTATGTTCCTGGTTTTTGTTGATTTAACTAATTCTCTTTTCACTTAATCAGTCTATATGTAATAAAGTGATAATCACGACTCTATGTTTAAATTGAATAATAAATTGACTAAAAGTAAATGAAAATTTTGTACGAATAATTTTTTTGTATTCCTGCTACAACCAGCAACTGAGAGAAAGCATGTGCTGCTGCAATGACATTTAGTGGCAGAATTACTTTCTTAATAGTGACAAAATACCGTTAAAGAAGTGATTAAATTATAAATATTAAGCATATATTTCATAACTGTCCTTGAAGGTCCATAAAGAAGATGATAATTATTTCTCTAGAATGAACTCACTAAATGAACATTCATTTTGGATAAAATAAGAATATTAAAATAAGGGAAGGTGGGGTTTGCCAGCTGCAATTAACTGTAAAGTAGCTTAGAGAAGTTCTTTGATTAGCAATTGTGGCTTATATGAATGAATCGTTTTCGAAAATTGATGAGTATAGGAAGAAGTTTTCCTATCGGCTAATTGTTTTTTTGGTGCAATTTTAAGCTGTGTTTAAAACAAGTAATTAACGAAGCTCCATGGCTAAGTAGCAGACATTTCATGTTCTAGTTTGGCATATGCTAGGAGAGGACAAAATCATCACATGCTGGATAACGGGGTCGATATTCAAAAGCATTATTTTTTTTTTTCATTTTCATCTTTTCAAGTCTCTTCATACATTCATTAATTATTTATTTATTTATTTATTATTTCAGCATCACAATTGTATTGTAATTTTCTCTATATATGGGTGTGAAAACGAAGTAGATCTAATTCTGAGCCTAGTCTAAAGGAGGATGACCTTGTTCTTTTTTTTATATTGTTTTATTTTTTCAAAATAAAATAAGATTAATGTCTTATTTCATTTTTTATGTCTAATTAAAATGATGGATCTATAAAGTGTCCATTTTAGTCAATGACGTTTTAGGGAAAAAAATGAGATAAAAAAGTGACAATAAACAGTAAAAAAAAAAAAGTGATAATAGAAACTTTCAATCCAACTTTTTTTTGATGAATTTTCATTGAGTTTAAATTTTCACATTCACAATCTAAAGATTTCATATTCTTAATTTTATGGTAATTTTAATTTTTAAAGTAACTATCATAAAAACTGACAACTTATTTTATATAATAAATTACAATTAGGTAACCCCTCAATTTTTTCACTGATAATACACAGTATTTACATGTTGTAATTAACCAAAAAAAGTAAAAGAAAAAAATTGCTAATTTTTTAATTAAAGTAGAGGACAGAAAAGCTAGTAATGAGACAAAAAAATTGAATCTAGATTAATGATGACATAATCATAATTAACCAAACTATTTACAAAAGGTGGTTTCAGCATGAAAAAAAGAGAGGGGCCAAAAGTCTAAAGACTCTGCTTGATTTAGCTCCAATTTGCCGACCACATTTTCTATAATGATGGAGCATTATGCGACATATTAACACCCACCCATTTGTTTCTGTTGAGGCATTTTGATTTGAATAGCTGGTTTTATGGTGTTTGTGGCCCAAAATTTATTCATTCTCTTCATTTTGTTCTGTGATTATTTGCTTCACATTGCATTGTAGTTGTACCCCACCAAACACCACCTCTCAACACACTACCCACATGATCCAATCATTCATCAGCTTCTCGACATTTCTAATAAATCGCCTTTCACGCCACTGACAGCTAAGCTTCTCACAAAAAGACCTCTCTTTTCTCTTCTAGTAATACCACAAATAACTTTACTATATTCACTTTGTGTCACACCGATTACTTCTATAACTTTCACTCTCCTTTTCACCTTTCTTTGAGACTCAAATGTTTGATAAAATTGGTGAGGTGAACTTATTTAATAAGCTTTGTACTGTGCTTGACAAGTTCTACTATTTATATAGCTCCTAATATGGAAGCCTTTTGTGCCATATTTCTAACTCTGAACTGCACTTTCTTATCTTATCCTCTCTTCCATCTTTGAGATTCTCACCAAAATTTGTGAAGATGGCTGGCATAGCATTCGGACGCTTCGATGATTCTTTCAGTTTTGCCTCCATCAAGGCCTACATTGCTGAGTTCATCTCAACCCTTCTCTTTGTTTTTGCTGGTGTTGGTTCAGCCATAGCCTATGGTTAGTTTTTCTTTAATATGGACCATTTAATAACCTCACACTTCTATATTCGCAATGCCACTTCTTTATCACCACAGTTACATTAATTCAACTACCACAAAACTTTTTCCTATGCCATTGCAAAAATAAGAAGTGTTTTGAATCATGTACATACACATGCAGAAGTTTTGGAAAACCAAACACCTAAAAAATTTCAACTTGAGTCTGACATGTGCCAAATCTTTTGCAGCTAAGTTGACATCAGATGCAGCTCTTGATCCTGCTGGGCTGGTGGGTGTTGCCATTTGCCATGGTTTTGCTCTCCTCGTTGCTGTTTCTGTTGGGGCCAACATTTCTGGTGGCCATGTTAACCCTGCTGTGACCTTCGGGTTGGCTCTTGGGGGTCACATCACCATCCTCACTGGTCTCTTCTACTGGATTGCACAGCTCCTTGGCTCCATAGTCGCCTGCTTTCTTCTCAAGTTTGTCACTGGCTATGTAAGTTCAAACTCAACTCATCCATATAACATTTCAATTGTGTCACAAACATGGCAAAATTCTCATTCATGCATCAGATGATTCATGCATAAACCGAGACTTATCTTCCCTTGCTGTTATTCATCATATCAGTTGCAGACATTAGTATAATTCTGATGAATGCAGTTTCCTCATAATTCTTTTTTGTACGTATATGTGAAATTGTACTAGCTGGTTCAGTTGGTCAAGCATATAACACAAGCAAAAGATGAGATCACCATTTTTTACGAAGTATATGTTTGGTGTGTAAAGAAAAATTACTGAGAAACTTGAATGCAGTTTCTTTTCTTAAATTAAACTCAGTTTTTTCCTTACCTAAATATAATAAAAACTCGTATTTGATGTGCTCATATGTAAATAAACTGTAACTAACACAACTTTATTTAATGTTATTATTTTTAAAATAATTTAAATTTAAGTTCAATATCCAATGAATATGATTAAATATTTAGACAATGTATTCTTATGAAACAAAAAATTTAATAAAACTTCATAAACTTACTGATACTCCTAATTAATGTGAAATTAAATATCTTTTTTATATTTAAATCTAAATGTGGCTACTGCCCGGTAATTAAAATTAATAAAGTTTCATTGGGATGATTGGTTAATAATAAATTTTTCACATCAAATCTCAGTATATGTTTTGAAGGTGAAATTTTGAGGACAAAATAAAGCCCCTGGTTAAGAACTGCATTTAAATTGATCCTAAAAATTTGAATTTCAAATTCGAGCAAACCATCATTTTATTATTTAGACGTGTGTAATGGTGCGTAGTCATTAAAAAAATAAATCAATTCTACAATTAGAAAAACTTAAATAATGATATTATATATCTAAAAAGTAAAATACCCGTTACTAATTAAATTTACAAAAATAATACTTTCATATCCTATCCACTTTACAACTCATTTTAACAATGTAATAATTTATATTAATACTTTAAATTTAAAAAATATATATAATTAAATATTAATTGATTATCCAAATATCACTTAATTTAAAGACCTATAATGAAACACTTAAAAAATTCAGAAACTCACTTAAAACATTCTTAATTTCATTCACTAATATAATAACATCATACAGTTTAACAAAACATGGATTGTTCTTTCGAATCTAAGAAAAAAAAAAAAGGAAAAAAGGATATTTGAAGTCTTGTGTTGATTCTGACATTGTTGTTATAAAAAAGATAGTAACAGCGAGCATTATCTGTTGACAGGGTATTCCTATTCACGGTGTTGCTGCCGGAGTTGGCGCCGGAGAAGGAGTTGTTACTGAGATTATCATCACATTCGGATTAGTGTACACTGTGTATGCCACAGCAGCAGACCCGAAGAAGGGTTCATTGGGTACAATTGCACCCATTGCCATAGGTTTCATCGTTGGTGCAAACATCTTAGCTGCAGCACCATTCTCGGGGGGATCCATGAACCCTGCACGTTCCTTTGGCCCTGCTGTTGTCAGTGGTGACTTTCATGACAACTGGATCTACTGGGTTGGCCCTCTTGTTGGTGGTGGTTTGGCTGGTCTTATCTATACCTATGCCTTCATTCCCACCCACCACCATGCACCTCTCCCAGCTGATTTTTGATTCACTCCATCCCCTTTGTTAATGGCCTAGTTTCATTTCTATGTAATAAAGGAGGAAAATTCTCGTGCTTTTCCTTCTTTTCATCTCAGCCTTTTCTTTGTCGTTTAATGTAAAGTTGGAGTCATTGTTTTCTTGTACGAATTCATGAAGTTGCTAATGTAATTCTTCTTTGAACACTGTTATGTCTCGTTTATAGCTTAATTTTTAACTTTAAACCAGGAGGACTAATTACTATAGTTTGCCATTGATTAACATCAATCAGTGAAGCAGAAGTTTAGTAAGCGTTAGGGCAATGATAAAGCAGATACAAAAGAGAAACATCTTACGTGTGATTGTGTACTGTTAATGAATCAATGGTATAATTTTGTGGTTGACTAATGTAGCAAAAAGTGGAATTGAAAGGTTTGTCTTGTAGTCTTTTATTGTGTAGGGTAAAAACACAGTGAAAATGTAAGATGAAAATAGAAGAGTGCTGCAAATTTAGGATGGAGATGGAAAAACGTGGCTTCAAGATGTTTTGATGAAGTGCATATGGGTATGGGGACCAGGAAGTGGGAATTATTAAACTTAAAAAGGTTACAGTGGAAGGAATCCAAGCAATAGAAGACAAGGAAGTAAGAACAATAGGGTGACACTAGTCAAAACATTTTGGTAGGGAGGGAGGGCCACATAAAAGCTGGAGTAGTGTTAAGTGTTGAAGAGTTCCAAGCTGTTACTGCAATATGCAGTAGGTCTCTACCTCTTTTATGATGCAGAAGAAATGTAACTTTTAGGGAAGCATATATTCAGGAAAGTCTTCCTGTGAAAAGATATATAAATGGAGACTCATATGTACTAAAGGGTGACTGAAAAGACCAATATGATCGGTTTCGTGAGATGTGGATCATCAATGTTGCAGAAGCCTTTTAAGATACCTGTTAGATTTTGGGAGTTTAAGGTTAAAGAAAAGAGGAGAATGAAAAGTGAAGAACAGATTTATAAGGTTGAATGAGACTGTAGTTCCACTAATTTCAAATAAGGTATTTGATTTAAGATTCATTAATTACGAGTTAAAGGAATTAAAAAGGTATTGCCAAACATAGTCTTCTATGTGCAAGCTAAAAAGAGTTTAACTAGTTCTTTTAAGACAAAATTTAAATTCAAGAATTGTTATATTTGATGGTTTCAGTTTTTTTTTTTTTTTTTTCTAATGACAAAGTCTTGGTTAAGGTTATTTTTTTTTTTCAAGACGATTTTTACAATATTTAAATGAAACCTAAAAGAGAGCAAAAAGAAACAAAGTAGTGTGATTGATATTTATTTATGAAAATAGAAGAGACATAAATAACTGTGTAAATTATATAAGTTCAAAAGAAGGTAATTACGAGGAGATTAAAACAAGATATTCATATTATTGGAAATTATCTAGGTTTGAGGTTGAAATACTTGTTGTTCCGACGTTTGATGCATAGGTATTGGAGAAATAAAAAAAAAAGATTTACATGTATTTTTCTTTAACTTGAAGAATACAGAGTGCTGAAAGAGTTCTTATGGAAAAAATGAGTATAATATTGTAAATTTTAAGCAATTAAGAGAAAAATATATAAGAAAGGGCATAGAGATTATGAAAAAACAAAATGAAGGTACAACACATTTTCCCACATTAGTAGGATTACACTACATATATAAAGTACATAAAAAAAACAAATATATTTATAAAACAATATTTTTGAAAATATCTATTCACATAAGTTAAAATGGTAAAATATCGAATACAAAGCTATATATAGAAATAGTTGTAAAGTACATTAAAATTGTAACAATATAAAAATCATAAAATGTAAACTCAACGTCCGTATACCACATGAGTTATCATACTAGTAAAATCATAAATATTTAAATATCCATTTATTACGACGTTATTTAATTTATGTGTCTAACTTCACTTAACAAGTAGAAAACTTTGTTACTGTAAAAATGAAATTTTATTTTCTCTAAATTTCATCTAATGACATGCGTGATTATTTTTTAAAATTTATTTTAAAACCGTATTACCTTATTTAGTAACAACTTATGTTGTAATTTTCATGTCATTATTGTAAAAAAGAATTATTTAGTAAAAAAAAAAAATATGAAGAGGGTTGTACAACAGAATATTATATATCTAAGTCCTAATTGCAAGTTTTCAAGATTTTGTTCATGGTTTTCATCTGAAAAAAAAAAAAAAAAAGAAAAGAAACAAAACTAAAAAGCAACGCACTTTATACTTTCGTCGATTTTGT
>Ga0099825_1003371_pt1 | contig 21242 bp, 11 predicted proteins | sample SiratroredBW_FD_76838 | JGI IMG/M metagenome (GOLD analysis project Ga0099825, IMG submission 76838) | Root nodule microbial communities of legume samples collected from California, USA - Siratro red BW | ecosystem: Host-associated > Plants > Roots > Nodule | place: USA: California | collected... | reverse complement strand
TATATATATATATATATATATATATAACCAAAACAAAGAGATGTATCGGACAATTCTCTCCCATAACACAAGTTTACATCACATTGGAGGTCCAGTTCAATTATAATTTACCTTATAGATCCCATCTACTATTCCTTTCACCACGTTCACTCATGAATTAATTTGGAAAATGAAAGAATAAGAACCCCAGTCAGAACAAATCATGTTACCTAGGCACAGTTTTAAGTAAAAAATAATAATGATGTTACCTAGGCACAATTTTAAGTAAAAAATAATGAAATCATGTGGTACAGGGCAATTTGTGTGGCTGCATGCCATGTATGACTATGCCACTCACCACCTTCCTTCTTGAGTCAATGTATATGTTTAAACTTAATTTCATTCAAAACTAATATAATTAAAATTTTATTGTTATGTGTTGTGAGTCCTTACATCACCAACTTCATTCCATAAGAAAAAAAAATTAAAATTCAGTAAACCTATCTTAAATTAAAAATATCTTTTTTCTTTACAAGTTTACTCCTCCTCTTTCTTGATTGAATAAATTTCGTTTCAAATTCAATTAAAATAAAGTTAAATTGATTTAATTATAACACTTTTAACCATTTATTTCTCTTTCTGAAATTCAAAAACCTCAATCACGTACTCAAATACTAGCATAACAATTATAAAATTAAACATGAAACTAGGTTTTTGAACTGTGACTGAGATTTTTGAATTTAATAGACAAAAAAAATGATTAAAAGTTTCTTAATCAAATTAATTTAGTTCAATTTTAATTAAATTTAAAACAAAATTCATTCGATCAGAGAAGAGGAGTGAACTTTGTAAAAAAAATTGCATTAATTATTAAACTTTATTTGGTGAAGCGGTTGGTATTACTACTTACACATATAACAAAATAAGATTTTAATAGTATCAAATTAGGGTTAAACATATACATCTCCTCAAGAAAAAGTGGACAAGGGGAATAATTTGAAATACGTGAGGTGAGTGACATAGATTACATGAGGTGCAGTTAAAAGTTGGGAGGTGAAGACCCAAAATCATGACACGATCTCGAAGACCGTGATTTCTCTCTTTCTATATAAATTATCTTTATATCTGCCTGACACGATTTCATTTATTCAAAATTAAAATCATTCCTAAGTGACACAATTTCTTCTCATTCATTCTAAATTGAAATCATGACTCAATGACATGATGTCTATTTTGATAAAAGAAAATCATTCATGCATTACACAGAAAAAGTGGGAAAAAAGCGAATTAAATATAAATATGCAATAAATTTCTTCTAATTTTGGTAGACTAGTGGTTTCTTAAACATTTGAATCAACCAGTCAAACAAATTGAGGTAAAGAAAAACAAGAATCACTGCTTTGTCCTAAAAAATTTACCATCAATTTCTGTTTATCAAATCATTACCTTCAAACACTATTGATGATGAGTATTTTGGTTTTAAAGAAAAAATAAAATAAAATCCAAAATGAGAAAGGGGTTAAAAGAAAGAAGATGTGGGATGGAATCAAGATTGAATCAATAAAAAATGAAAGAAAGAAAAAATCCATAATTGTGATACCATCTCATCTCTACGATTGTTTGCCATTGCCCAGAAGAAACACATCAACCCATACCAGAGAACGGTTCCTCCTTCTGCCATTAAACATAAGAGAGAGCCGAGACAACTTGAAAACAAAATGACGCGCAGAACAAAAACTCTGCAAAGAAATTACAAGATTTAACATAACAGTACAAGAAATTGAAAATTACAAGATTGAAAGAAGTTTATAAAATAAGTAAATAAAATAAGAGAAAGAACGGGGCTCATATCAAGTGTAACTTTGGAAAGCACTGTCATTGAAGGAAAAACCCAATTCAAATTGTGAAGATGAGATACCAAAGCCGGAACCTTTGAACCAAAGGAGACGGCGGCACCTTCTTCAAGAATGAAATTAGGGTTCCCTCTCAAGCCTCTCTCTTTGTAATCACAGCCCCAATTAGGCTTCAGCAGAACAGCTGGACCTTAAAGGCAACAGAGGTGTCTGTCCAAGTTACAAATATATATACACCAAGGTTTTTTTAGGGTTTACTGTCCATGAGTATTTTTTTTATTGTTCTTATATTTTTTTAAATACTTTTTTTAATTATAACTTTCTCGCAATATACTTATTTTTTACATATAATTTTTAAATTTAAAGATATTATATATTTTTCAATTGTTCTTTTAATTGAAAATTAAGTATAATAAATATAGTAAAAAAATACAAAAAAGCTAAAAATGATAAAATGAATAACAAACTTAAAATTGTATTAAAACTAGAAAATTATATATATATATATATATATATATATATATATATATATATATATATATATATATATGTTTTTGGTTTAAGTGAAAAAAATCTTAGGCAAATGTTATAAAAAATAAATTTTAATGTATTAAAAGTAGTATTTCAAGTTTATAAAAACGTTTTATTTACATGAACAAAATAATAATAATAATAAATAAAATATATTATACTTAAAATAAAAAAATATCATTTAAATTATTATTTAATTTAAAGTTTATGATAAATAATATGTATTGTGATATACTGCTATTTAATTATTAATTATTTTTAAAAAAATTAAGTTTTAAATAAACATATGAAAATGATAAATTAAAAGGAAATTAAATTGAGATTTTAAAAAAATCGTTGTTTGTTAATTAATGATAGTAGAAAAGGGATTCTAGTATACAATAGTTCTTTATTAAAGTAATTCACTCCATCTCTGTCTTTCTTTTTCATTTTTTAATTTATTATTTCAACAACTAATTTAATTTCAGATGTTATATATATATATATATATACATGTATTATGAATGTAAAATGATTTTATTAAATAAGAAAATGATTAATTTGAAAATATTTCAATGAGTTCTTTTTCTTTTAAAGAATAAATTGACGCTGATTTGTGTATTTAAGAATTACAATGATCATTTATTTGAAAAAAAATATCAATTTTGAAGAAAATATTAACGAATACTTTCGAGAACATTCTTCTTACTACATTTTTTTTCATTTTCATATTTTCATTTTATAAAATACTTTTTGAAATATGAAAAAAAGGAGAAAAATAATTTAAAAAGTTTAATTACTCTGGTTTTACATTTCAAAATATTTTTTTTTTTAACTTTATGAAAAATCCTCGTAATAACATATTTTATTTTCTTAATATTTTGAAAAGTACTCTTTCGAAAAGAATGAAACGTATGTTATAGAAACTACTTTAATTAATATAAATGAAATGTATCAAAAACTATTTCCTAAAACTGTCCCATTACAATCTTCCAAAAGGTATATTTTCTAAAACTTTACAGTTTAGAATGTGATTTTTTTCAAACACATTTTTATTGTTTAACTTCCCAAAAATATTTTTCAAAAAATAAAAGTGAAAAAAATATACCGGACAGTAATTTATAAACTGTTAAGATAACAAGTATGCCTTTCAGAAATTATATTTTGAACACACTGTCTAACAAAAAAAAAATAGTTTAATTTAATTCTAATAAAAAATTATTTAGTTTTTCCTGTTTAATTCAAATGAATGATTTCTTCCTAAACTATATTGGAACGCACTAGAACTTGTTTAATGTATTTTCCTTCGTTTTTTTCTTAATGATCCAATGGAAAGTGAACTCCTTCTTCAGGAGTAAGCTTTCATTGCTTCTCCTTTGGTCCACATTTCTGTAACTACAAACCTCCATTAATCTGCTTCAAAGTTCTCATCACTCCATTCTATGCTTCATCACCCAATTTTTTTTTTCAGTCCTTTCAGCGTTTCATTTTCGTCCTGAACAATGCTACGAAGAAGGAACAATTTTAGCAGATTGAGTTTAAGAAACTTTACTTTAGCAGATTTGCCATGAGCTGTGATTATTTTGAAGGATATCAAGGAGGCTTCTTCATATCTTTTGTCATAATGAACACATTTCAAAGTTTATTTGATATAATTATAGATAAATTAACAATAACTTAATTAAGGTTATATAATACGTCCATCAAACTCTTAAAAAGTAATGAATTGTAATATTTTCTTAAACAGAGAATTTATATTATTTTGTAAGACAAAGATTCCTTCATTCATATATTACGAACCAATTTTATATATCATCGATGTAAAATCTCCAATAAATCTAATTAAATATTTTTTACGTAACATTAGACTAACTAATATGATTTTATTAACATGATGTTATCAGACTTCAAATTAAGATTTTGAGTCCGCATATATGAATCTGGAGGTTCATTATACAGAGTTGAACGTAAATATATGCAGTAGTTAATTACGTTTCAAAATTAGTCTTCATAATCATAAAATTGCATTGAAAAATTTGGCATGCATTCTGTTAGTAGTTGAATACAAATCTATTTGGTATCTCCCTAAACGACGAAGAACTGTTGAGTAAAACTAACATAATTACATCTTTATATATATATATATTACAAAGATCCGAAACATGCCTTCTAACAAACAGAATGGGTACTGAAATTATATTTTCTGATTTTCCTCTTTACAAGCTCACCAATCCAACGAGATATTTCGAGAAAGGTACAGTTTATCAATGTATTCTATGATCGGAAGCGAGGCAGCAATGTACCTTTTCATCTTCTTCTCGGCCGATTGCTCTGTTTCATTGAGCTTCATCAGAAGCTGATCTCTCGTCGGAAGCGTATACATGCCAGCGTACACAGCCGTTCGTACCGCCCACGTGTGATACGGAGCGCACACCTGTCCATAAGCGGTTGAAGCGACTTCTTTCAGAGAAGTATCGTCGGTAGATAAAAGCTGTTCGAATATCGCTCTGACGAGATCAAGACCCTGCCGAACCCTACGCAGATTACGCGAATAGCTTCCAGAAGTTTTAACCGTATCACTCGCAACGTCAAGGTCGAGAATATCCTGTAGAGTGGGACATGTCTTTGATGCTTCCAAGAGTCCGTGTAGCTTGGCGACGTATTCCAATTCGGCGAATTTGAAAGCGAGGCCGAGACAGCGGAAGAGAACGGAGACGAGAGAGGCGGCTTCGCAGAAAGTGTCGAGACGGATGTGGTAGGCGTCGGTGTTGTTCTTCTTCATCCAATTGGACAGTTCCTCAAACGCCTCTGCTATGGCCGTGAGAGGTTGCTCTATGTCCTCGCCCTCGTCCATCTCCGGCATCCTATTTTTGTTCCTTCCTTGGATCGATGGATCGATTATGGATTCCTTTGATCGCAATGTGTTTGATGTTTGAAATGTCAAAAAGGAATTGGAATTGGAATTGGCAATGGTAAAAGGCAAAGGGCAAAGGCCGGTGAAGATTTGCTACAAATGCGGCATGCCACAGGTTCCAACATTTAAATCTAAGCAATCGATTCATTTCCCTCAAACTTGTGAAAGAAAAACGTCCACACCTGCTAATTCCCTATATTACATATCAATTAGTTTTAGTTTATTTAGAAATGTATTTTCTTTTTATTTTATTTTTTAACTAAAAATACAAATCTTTTCCAGTACATAACAAAACATTACCTTCTTCAAGTTGATTGCTTGCTTGTAGATTCATTTGGAATAGATAACAAAGGTTGAATTAACAAAGGAAGTGTGAGTAAAAAACTTCTTTTTAATTTTTTTTAAAAGTAAGAAGTTATTTTAAATATTTTTGTCACAAAATTGTTTGTTTCTTTTTTGAAAAATATATATTTTATGTTTGCAAAGAATCATAAAATTTATTTTTAAAGTAATTTTAAACTATTTAATATTATTTAACTGATTCAACAAGATTTGATTGTAAATATAAAATATAAGAATAAAAATATAATATCTCGTCTGTTGTAACTTTTTTTCATTAGAAAATCACTTCCTTTCAAATATAATATTTAAAAAAAATTAAAAGTTTGTTTCATTTTTAAAAAAAATAAGAGGTCATTTAAATATTATGTCGTAAGATTAGTTTTTCAATATATATTTTATGAATGTAAAGCAACATAAATCAATTTCAATTTTTTAATTTCTAAAGAAGTAATTTCTATATTTAATATTATATTTTTCAAACAGAAATATTCTTAAAAAATCATATTTCAAAAAGTTTATTGACAAAATTGAATAACTTATTAAATTAAAAAATTAAGTTTTTTCACTGTTTTTTACATTTATATTTATAATATTTTCTCCCACACACACTCAATTATAATACTTATGTTAAAACCATTATATATTTTAAGTATAACAATCACCATTTATTAAAATAACATAACTCAAAATAAATATTACTCTATAAGATAAACATCTTCTCCTACCTATCCCATCTTAAATTACTAAACATCTCTAATTTATCAAGTAACCTAAACCTAAATAATTTATATTAACTTTTTTTTCTTATTTTATAGCTCATCATCTGTAGGATATATATTTGATCTTCATTTTTATTTTTATTTTTATAATTATTTAATCTTTATTCAATTATTATTTAATACTTTTATTTAATATTTATATAATAATAATTTTTTTAATATTTGACATTTGGAGAAAATAAAAAACTTACATACTTAATATCATATTTACTTTTATGTGATTTTTTTATAAAAAAATATTTAAATATCTACAACTGTAATAGAGCAGGTATAACATAAGTGTGGGTATTTTTCTTTTATGAGAATAAAGAGGAGATGAAAAATTTATACCCATTAAACAGAAAGACGAGGGTGAAATTTTATTATTCTATGAGGATGAATTTTTATTTTGAAAAGGAGAAAATTGACAAATCCTTCTGATGTCGTCCTGTTCATTTTTTTTTTGGAATATTGTAATTGTTTTATGTCTTAAAATAATAATGATGTATATTATTTTTGTCTATCTTTATAAAGATTGGAGAATTAAAGTTTATTACCTTTAAAAACTAAAACTTCACTGGTATTATCCTCTCTGAACACCTTAATTGTTTAAATGAAATTATAAAAGTATTATAATCACAAACAAATTTAGTTATACTAACTAAAGTAATCATACTTAGCGAATTAGTTTTAATCCTTGTGGCATAAGATGTACATTAGGGAAATGGAAGCTTGTTATTTTAAAAATCCTTTAGATGAGTTTAGTGGAAGGCTTAAGTACATGTTTTAGAACATATTTTGAAACATATGTTGAAGAAAGCTGATAAGGTACATGTTTTAGAACACATTTTGAACGGATAGCTCAGCAGCAAACTCATTGGGCCACTAGATAGAAGCTACAAGATGTACTGGGACGAGTTCTTTCTGCACCCTCATACAAAATATATGAAATCACAGTTATGTTCTTAACTTTAAAAGTGTAAAGATCAAATTAGTCTCTACCTATTTACTTCTATATCTGGTTCTCACATTCGAAATCCCTACTTTCATCCATTTTCACCACCGTCTAAAGCTTTCGAGCCACTGTACCTACTGTTGTCTTCATCCACTTCACTCCATACTAGGCACGGATATGTGTATTTACATAGTTACTGCTACGAAGAAAAGGCATCCGGTTCACAGATTCAGTTTGTTTCCATTCTTCCAAATCTTCAATTAATCCTTCAAACAAGCAATAGGTAAGTAATTTTTGGGTGTTTATTAACAATTAGTAAGTGATATTGCTGATTAGAGTAGTTGATTTAGGATTTGGAGCGTTGTCGACGACGAACAGAAAAATTTTCCAATTTAGGATAAGTCTCATTTTGATTTGGAAATGAGAACCGGATGACACCCCATCCGGTTCACATTGCGAAAAAATTGACAACCGGATGAGTATGCCATCCGATTGTTAATTTTTTTGCAATATAAACCGGATAGGTGTGCAATAAAGGCAGTTGTGGAATTAAAATTTTATATTAGGGTGTAGGAAGAGGGTATTAAGGTGCAGGAAGAGCTTGTCTAAACCTTGCCTTTGATTTTTCATTGATAGTGTTTATCTTGCATTTAGGTATTTTTTTTTTCTTTAGGCCCCATTTCTGATCCAACAACATTTTTCTTTTCAAGAGTTTTGTAAAATAAAATCCCGTAAACGTACTCATTTCACTAGGGAAAAATAATACTTTTAAGATCTAACAATTAGTTGGATCATGGTCAAGAAAGAGTCAAATATATTTGCACCAGAATGCCAATTACTCAAATAAAGTCAAGCTGGAAAGGCAAACCATACACAGTTTTAACTTCAATTACTCATAAGATTAAGATTAAAAGTCAAATGATATATAGTCATACAAGTTTAACTTATATGTCTTTTCCCACACAAGACTGCCATTATGAATGTACTTTGCTTCAGGCAACATGCCCACAGAAGCCAAGTGCCAAAGTGAAATTAAATAGTTTGGCATTATCACAACTAACCTACAATACACAACTGCTAGGTTTGTTGCTCTCCCAATATGGACGCATGCTACCAGCCTGCTATGCATAACTCTCTTCCCGAAGCCAACATCAACCTTTCGGAAATACAACCTTTAGCTACATCACAATAATTTGAACAACAGTAATCCTATAAAAACAGGAAGTGGATGTTGGTTGTGAATAATAATTTCTTGTGAGAAGTAACCTAGGTCGATAGGTAGTTTTATTTAATCACCCAAGCAACATACCAATAGCTTTTAAAAAAAATTTCTTTCTACAGTCTAACTATAGATACAGTTCAAAAGACAAATGCAGTAACCTAATACAGTTATATATATATACCAACCTTCACGTCATTCCCCTCTTGCGTTTAAGAACTTTCCAATGATTCATCAGAAATTGTACTCCTTCTTTAAGAGTTGCTCTCCTTCCTTGTTTATAGTTCCATAATACCGAGGTTAAGTACCGGCCACTAGGATTATATTCATTTATTTCTAACAATGCCTCCACCACTGCTTTATATGCACCTTCACCCAGGTCATTTTTCAACCCGTTCAGCTTGTCATCGTCATCTCTAATAATTTCCTGAAATAATAAATGCATGATGCCAGATGACAAAATGCAAATCTTCAGCTTACAAATTAAGAGAAATTTTTAATATAATTTTAGGTTAAAATGAATTAAAAGCATCTGTATTAATCAAATTGGTAAATAAGAACGATATTTTTCATAAAGCTTTGGGGGAAGAATTGAAAGATGTACTGTTCATGGTTAAAACAAATGCTAGCAAAAGACTCTAATACACTGTTTCTAACACACTCATTATTTGGTAAAATTATTGGAGGACATCCATATCAGCTCTTATTCTCTCAAACTAATGTCATCCTTCCCTCACCAATCCTTATCAGCTCAGTATACACGTATGTTCTAGACATATCTCATCCCTTGTACAATATCTCATTCATATTTGAACATAACACAAGCTGTTCAAGCCTTCCAGACTTACAAATTCATAAGGAGAAAATGTAATTGGGGTGTGGAGATGAGTTAGGCTAGGCTAGGCTTTACCCTCAACAGGTTTGGACAATTTACGTGACTGAACTTAAGTTTTTCATAAACGCCTGAACTACCCTGTTAACAGTGTGACCAGTTTTAAAAGGTTATTTAAAACTTAAACATTAACAAATAGGCTGATATTCTTAGTGCTCAAGTCATTTTTCTATAACTGATCAATAACCACATACGACTCTTCTAATCAGTAAAAGCATTCCCCTATGCCGTTAAACACCAAACCTAAAGAGTGTATTTGGGAGTAGGATTTCCGTGGGAGGGGGGAGAGAAAATTTTTATTAAAAAATGGAAAGTTACGTAAAGTTTATAATAATACATAATAGATAAAAAAAGATTAGAACATGAAGTTTAAACCAATCTTCTTCTTTTTGCTCATTTTACAGGTTAAACTGTGAAAGTATTAAAGACAAATATTTCTAATGCAGAGTACGGAAACTATTAAAACATTAAATGTCTTCTTCCACAGCACAATGAAGATAAATAACATAGTAAACTAAGTTTGATTAAGAGAGAAATGCAATGAAACACATGGGCTTCAGGATAATTTCAGGAGATCTATAAATATGTTTAATAAAGAAATACCGTTTCTTTCCCATCAACCATGATAACTTTGAATGGATGCCAATCTGGGTCCTTTAGATACTCTTCCCACAACGAGCACATTACTGACGCTTTATCTTCAGCATCCTCTTCATTGTATCTTTTCTTCATTGCTTCAAGGAATGGTCTACTGTCAAGTTCCCCCATTCTCTTTAAACGAATATTTCCATGAGATGGTAACTCTTTAACACCCTGTAAGTGAGAAAAAAAAAAAAACATTAACATTAAATCTTGAAAGGAATACTGAACAGTAAGAAGTCACCTTGCAAATTAATTTTGAACATTAATTTTACTCAAGTCACTTTGCTAAATTGGTATGAATCATATAAACTACACCACAGTGAACAACATAAAAGACAAAATTGGAATGCTTTATAAAAACAGATAAATTTGTAAGACTGTGTGCTTCAATTCATATAACATTTCAGATGGGCGAGCAAGATCACCATAAAAAACACTACCAGTCCATAAGCCAAGTGAAAGCATAGTGACACTAGACTGAACCTCATTGAGATGCCCTTGCAAATTAATTTGAACAATAAGTAGGAAGATAAATTTGAAAGAACCACACATACATCAACCAATGCTTGTCGAGCTTCCTGCAGCTCATCATTACTCTCACGCTCTTTAATTATCAGTGTTTGATTAAGTGCATCAATGTCTTGAAGTGATTGTTCCTTGTCTCTTAAATCCTTTTGTAAGTTATCTACTTTCTTCAGAATTTCAACATCTTCGTCATCTTCCATGTGCTTCAACACACTTAAAGATCCTTTCAATTGCTGAATCTCCAACTCCAGCTCTTGTTTCATATCAAGTTGTTTCTGAAGCTGAATGATTTTAGCATGGAGTTGCTCTTTTTGCCTCTGTATAGAATATAAATAGCATTATACTAAGTCATTCTGGTGCTGACAAGGACATTTTTCGTTGTTTCAAAAGCTAAAAAATGGGAACCACACACCTTTTGATCTTCAGCCAGTTTCATAACATTTTCGTCTGCTTTCCTTTGCTCAAGAGCAGCCATCTGAAGAGAACTATTTTTTGTTGCATTCTGCAAAATCAATAAATATCGGCAGTGTTAAACAAAGTTTTCCACAAGCTTATTAAGCACTTCTTTATTTTAAATGATTTGAAAGATACAGCAAAAACCGATTATATAAAAAGAACTATTGATATAGTCCTTAAGCAAACTCCTCAACGGCAGTAAAAAGAGAACCAATGACATGAAATTCTTTGGCATACAACTCAAGATTGATCACTCCCATCCCCTCTCACTTCCCAAATAACATCTCATTAAATGAATGGCTTTCTGCAAATGATAGCTAAAAAGAGGTCATAATCTAAATTAATACTCCACAATTACTTTCAGATATCAGTGCCATCCAATCTATAGTATCTCTTATGACAAAACATGGTGCAGGATCATTTCCTAGATCAAAATCAGACAGACAAATTACACACTGTGCCACCAAAATTGCATCATTAAACAGTTTACTTTATAGGCAAATGCACCATCAATAGAAACATTGAGTTATGTTCAATTCAGAGCCTCCAACAGCATACAAACCAAATCAAAACCAGTTTCATCATATTTCCAGTATTATCAAAAAACTTCGATCCACAAATTTAAATGAAAATAACCAATCATCAGTATCATCAAACTCAATAAATGAAAATTGGAAAAAGATTAATATTGGTAGCTAGCAGCTTCCTTTAAAGCATTGAAATACCTAAAATTCAACCGTAATAATCAATCAACCTAAAATAATAATATTATTTCCCCAATCTTAATTTAACAGGAATTTCAATCACAGTACATTACAGGGAGATGCAGCAAAATAAGGAAAACACATACCTCCTCCATTTCTTCTGCCAACTTTTTTCTTTCACTTTCGTTATGTGCCTCACGTTTTTCTAATTCAATTTTCCGTAACTCAAGCTCGTTTTTCTGAGATTCCAGTTGCATTTTAAGCTTTTCGTGATCAGTAAAAATCTTCTGGAAGTGATCCCTGGCACTTGACTGTATTTTCTGTATCTCTGAAAAAATGTTGTTACAACATATCATCACCATTTAAAAATAATAGACGACATTTAAAAATATAAAATAGAATTCCAGCACAACATTCTTAAAAAATTAATTTTGGAATGCAAAATCCTGTGGTGCCAACCCCTACAGTAGTAATATGCATTTGTAGCTAATTTGGTCCTAGGGCCCAATAAGAATAGATACCTTCATTATAAGCTTGAATAAGTTTATCTTTTTCCATCATAGCAAGGTTCATTTTGTTAGTAGTTTCAAGGCATCTCACTTCAATCTCTTTTATGTGCTTGTTCTTGACCTGAATAATGTTATTCAAATTGGAGACAAGTTTATCTTGCCTTCGAGCTTCTTCTTCCATAAGCTCGGATATGGTTTTGACATCACCCATCTTCCGCAGATATTCTCCATAGATGTTGTTCATTTGGTAGTCATCGGCTCGGGCAACCCATGCATAAAGACCAGACTTCTGCCCACAATCAGCAAACCAATCTTTTTTGCCATGATTACTTAATTCATACGCTCTTTCAAATGCCATTGCATTGTCTAAGCCTGGCCAGCTTTTATTGAATTCCACAAGAGCAGTTCCAGAGTGACCCCGGAAATTCCACAAAGGATTGACTCGAACTGGATTGAAGCCCCTGCTTCTGTACTCATCCCTCAGCTTGGAACCGCTCTCGCCAACACATCGTCCATCTTCTGTCCGTCTAGTTGGAATATTAACCACAATTCCAATCCATGGCCACACAAACTGATCATTAGAATTAACAGAGGAATCACTTTCATCTTCCGGTTTTGAATCATTTGGTGGAACATCTACATTCATGAGGTCATTTTCTAAATATTTCACTAAAGCCAAATGATTAGCCTTGTCTCTAGCTTTTCTCTTTTGTGAACTACTCTGACCCACCCCAGAAGCATGTTGAAGGAGCTCCTTGTACAAATATTCCCGTTTTCTCTTTTTAGGGCAGTACGGACAAGTGAAAGTCTCATCCGATGTTTTTAAATTCTGACTTCCACTTTTCAGTTCTTCATAGGATTTATCTTCGTACTCGCTAATTTCAGATTCACTAATATCAGTATCCTCATCAGAGCTGCTTTGAGCCATTGCAGTTCCTCCAAGACGTATTATTATTATTATTCCACCGCCTGAAAGACAAATGTAGTATTAGAACGGACTGCTGTTCAATTGAAATGCCTACAAATTCCATTAAATATCGGATTCAGTGTCAGGGAAAAACACTAAACTAGAACAGAAGTTTTACGACAATCACTTCATCTAACAAATCCTTCATTACTGGAAAATAAGAAACTATAAGCTTCCTTCAAATGTGAAACTGGAACTGCAAACTATTAAACAGATCAAGCACGACAAACAACGCAGATGGTTTAAATACACACAATATAGTAAAGACGCAGAAGCGTGACAAACAAAACCATTCAAATTAACAAGCAGTAATCACTTTTACAATACATGTATTCAGCAGCATCCGTTGAAGCACACAGATAGTTTCAGTTTCTTAGCCATGCATGAAGCAATAAGCAAACCACACATTATTCACTCAAAAGTTCAAAACAACTGATAAATTAACAACTCCACTAGTCCTTCATGTTCAAGACCTTGACTCTATTTTCCCCTCCTCTCACCATGAACACGACATCCCACTAGTCGGAATTGACCAAACTTCAAGGTAGTTTAAAACATATTTTAATCAAATACTGCATAGAACTCCGGAAGGAAAAAAATTATCTTTACCACTAAAAATTAAGCGAAATCAAATAAGCACCGATAACAGTGAAACAAACACCGTTGAAGAACATATGGATGAGAAAAGGAAATTATTGACGAATTGGGGTGGAAATGGAGACAGAATTTAAGCTCAGGCTCCTTCAAAAATCGTTAAGCCCTGATCACGTTTTCCCCCTCATTTCACTCTACCACGAAGTCCCACACCGAAAAAACACAATACAGTTGAAGACAGCTTTAAATGAAAACAACACAGAACTCTGGAAGAAAGAAATAAAACAATTCCCAGTACAAACTCAGCAAAATCAAAACTTTACATAGAACATGGATAACAGTGAAAGGCGTAAAAAAACCAACGAGGAGCACATGCATGAGAAGAACTGGATTACTGACTAATTGGGTAAAATGCACAGAGAAATTAACCTGAGAAAAAATTGGAAGTTCCTTGAAAATGGATCCTTATGACCTAAACCACTACAAGAAAGAAGAAGGAATCAAAGGACAAAAATCCTAATTTAGATATTCTGATTTTGGGGTTTTGCATTCCATTGAGTGAGTCATTGACCTTCAACTCAACACCATTATTACAACTCAGTGACTAGGGCTTTGTGCCCGTGTGACTATGGTAGACATGGTAGATTTCTGTGATGATTTATTGGGAAAATAATAAAGAATGTGGTAATTTCATTTAATTCTAGAAAATTTATTAATATGTGTATTTGATTTAACTAATAAAATTACATAAATTGATTTTATGTAATGTTAAAATTGTATTTAAATATATATTTTAAATAAAAATAAATGGGTTTTCAAGTATTAATGTAAAAATATTATTTATTAATTGATAATAATTTAGAATAAAGAAAAATCAAATAAATAAATGGGAGCAAAATAATCATTTAAATATAATACCCACAAATCTTTCACTTTCTCTCCGTCTCTGACTCCAAACTTTCTTTACAGATTCACTACAATCATTTGTACAAGATACTCAAAAACCTCAGAGATAGGCTACACTCTCTTCTCTTGTTTGATGGTAGTACATAACGAATGGTAATTGATAATTAACGGTAATTAGGATGGAAATAAATGCATATTAGATTTTATTTTTATTATCATTGTACCTGTATGTGGATCTAACTAAGTCAAATTTGAATTACAAATTTGAACTACTACAGAAGATTATATGAATATATTTAGTAATTTCATAACAAAAAAGTGCTCAATCATCTGCAAAGTCAGTTGTTTATTGTATAATTATAAAGACATTAATACGGAAAAAAATAAAAATGTATTAACGAAATAAATATTCACTCTAACGAAAATAAAAAATATAGGTCATATTTATCTTTAAATAATTGAAATAGAAATAAAATAAATATTAAAAAGAATAATCATAAAAATAATGCGGTGAACGTGGATCGAACACGTGACCTTCAGATCTTCAGTCTGACGCTCTCCCAACTGAGCTATCCCCGCATTTAAAAATATTTAAATTAATTTAATAAATATTTTAAAGCAGAATAAATAAAAATATATAAAATAAAAATTATAATTTAATATCGCCGACTGTGGGGATCGAACCCACGACCACGTGGTTAAAAGCCACGCGCTCTACCACTGAGCTAAGACGGCATATTTGCTATACTATGAACTATAAATATTTTTGTCTATTATATTATGTTGTAGGTTTGATTCAAACTAAACTCGATTTGTTTACGTAAAATATTAAATTAAGGTAATCATTTCAACCAATAAAGATCCAACATTCACAAAATTAACATATATTCTATACTAATAAAATATGTTAGATAATTACTTTTTTTTTTAATTTGAAGATAACTTCCCTCAAATATGTTAGATTAGTTCAATTATTCTTTTTATCTTGTTAAAATAGTTGTTGATTTTCTTAATAGTAAGTGATCTCAACCTATTTATCGAGTAATTAGATATTTTTCCTATTATCATTTTAAAAAAATCGGTTATTTCATAGTATTTGGTGATATTATTGCATTTCAATTGAAATTAATGTAAAAATCCTTTTAATAAACTTGAGTTCAGGTGTACAATAACCTATATTTTGTGAAAAAAAAAAGTTTCTTGAACCAAAATGTTTTTACTGTATTATTTAAGCGGAGATTCAATATAGTTTAATTAAAAAATATTTACTTAATATGGTTTTTCAATTAAAATTTACTTCAAATATAGCTTAGTGTGATTTACAGATAAATTTGTTTTTCAAACACATGATTAAAATTTCATGTATAGATCTATTTCCATAAAAAAAAATTAAGAAAAATTAGAAAAAAAAATACTTATTCATTTGTCACCTCATTTCTTATGTTCTTTTATTTCATTTGTCACATCTAATTTTTTTTTCTCTTATTTGAGTTTCCTTCATCTCTTTTCATTTTCACTCGTATCCCAATATGAATCATATGTTTATTACTATCTAATCTTATTTTATCAAATAATTAACACATGTTTTGATTAATTTTTAATGTTAATAAAGTACAGGTCGAATCATTAATGAGGTTAATCATCAAGAAGAAAATAAATTAAAAATATTGATAATACATACAATGAATACAAGTTTTAGAATAAATTACATTAATATTTCCTCAAATTATCCTCAAAATTTTTAAATTTTACACTAATTTTTTATTTATTTTAAAATATTTCAACATGTTAAACTTTTAAGATATTACTCATATACACTTCTTCAGAAAAGTTGTTGTGATGATTAAAAAATATATAAAAGATGTAAGTATAGTTTGAAAAAAATTTGACTGAATGTGATTGTAATTTATAGTCTCTAGAATGTAGTGGTAATTGATCTCAACATCTAAGACAAAATTGTAATCTCTATCATAACTCTTCTTAACTCTTCTTTGTGAGTAGGTATCAATCAAGTCCGGTTCACAAGTCTAGTTTTTTAACAAAAGTGAAGTTTAAGGAATATTCCTCATACCTCATACCTACATGTCAGAAGAAAGTATTCACCAGTTATGATTACTTTTTTCCATCTCACTTTCACCTTATTTCTTCCCCTCTCTTATTAATAATTATCCTTCTATTTGTTTTCTCTGCCATTTTTTTTCTTTTCTTTCCATTGACATTTACCTAGCTCTTATCAATAGATATATTTTAAATAATAAACTATATTAAGGTGAGATTTCTTTCAATATAATTTTATCTTTAATTAATATGCGATTTCTATCAATTATATTGTTAAAATTTTATATATAACTATTATTATAATAAAAAATAATCATTTAAATATAAAAGTAAAATTAAAAAATATAAAAATTAGTTACCGAAATAATTTTTTATTTATTAATTTTCAACTTTTCATAATATATATATATATTAGCCAACCAAGAACATAGGCTACGAGTCATATGTTAACATTAGTTACCAGTCACCCAAGCCAACATGCCAACATATATTTGCAGTCATCCCCATATGCTGACCATAAGTAATCTCAACCGACATATTGTTATTCTTATAAGTTGTCTGTCACTCTCATAAGTCAGCCCACATCTTGGCTGTCACTCCCATGAATCAATCTCTAATCCATTACTTAACATTGAAACTAAGGCTAAACTTATGATAAAGGAACAATGTTCAAGGTAACCTTACACCTTCCTTCATAGAGGAAGGAAAGTTAAGTAAACCTTACATGAAAAAGTGGAGTAAACCTTACACCTTCTTATGAAAGGAGAAGAAAAGTAATGATTACATATGTAATCAGAGAAAACCCCACATCTTCCTCCCATGAAGAAAACCTCACATCTTCCTAACCTTACACCTTCCCCCCCTTCGAAGGAAGGAGGAAAGTCACCTTACACCTTACCCCTATGATAGAAGGAAAGTCAGAGAAAACCCCACATCTTCCTCCCATGAGTCAGTCTCTCATCCATTACTTAACATTGGGACTAAGGCCAAACCTTTGACAAAGAAACAACTTTCACTCCCATGAGTCAGTCTCTTATCCATTACTTAACATTTACTTAACATTGGGACTAAGAAAGAAACAATTTTCAAGATAACCATAAATAACTTTCAAGATAATCATAAACAACTTTCAAGGTAACCTTACACCTTCCCCCTCTGACAAAAGAAAAGTTAAGTAAATCTTACATCTAAGAGAGAAAATCCCACATCTTCCTCCCATCATTGGGACTAAGGCCAAACCTGTCTCTTTCTAACAGGAGAAGAAAGTAATGAAACCTTACTCCTTTTTCTAACAGGAGAAGAAAGTAATGATATTACATCTGTAACAGAGAAAATCCTACATCTTCCTATTAAGAAAACCTCACATCTTTCTCCTGATGACATAAGGTAACAAAATAATCATCACATGTGCTATGTGCTAGTGTAGTAAACCCCACATCCATAATGATTACATCTGTAACAGATAAAACCCCACATCTTCCTCCTGATGACATAAGGTAACAAAATAATCATCACATGTGCTATGTTCTAGTGTTAGTAAACCCCACATCCCTTATTGTCTCAGAGTTGTGGTTCTCAACCTCAAAGTCATGAAAATAAAATAATATATATATATATATATATATATATATATATATATATATATATATTTAAAATGCCTATTTGATTATAAAACAATAGTATAAATAAATAAAATCTCTTAACGATAATAACTTCAACTAGAATATCATTCTCACAAACAAACATTGTGATATATAATACTCATGAAAAAAAGTCTTCAACGCACGTATGATAATGGTAAGTGAATTAAATTTGATACAATCATTCAAATATTTCAACTTATTTGCGCTAAGAATTAAGAGTTTATATTTAGGGTATTAAAAATCTCAAATGAAATTTTAAAAAATATGAAAAAAGTTATAAAAAATATTAATTGTTGCAAAAACATGTTGACAACAAGAATAAAAAAATAAATTTTATAAATATTTTTGATAAAATTTACTTATCTGAATAATAATATATGAGAAAACTAGTATTAGAGAAAAATCGTAAAAGTAATAAGGTTTTGAGTTTTTATTTGGGTGTTTAAAAATTATATTGATGTTTGAAAAAAAATGTTTTGGTGGTTTGGGATGAAAAATTATATAAGTGGAATTTGTTTCAGCTTGTTTAGATTATATAATAAAAGTAGAACATAAAAAGTTTTATTGTGAACTATAATATAGGAAAAACCGAAGATCAATTTGTTTTTTTTATTAAAATGTCTGATTTAAATAAGTCGTATTATTAATTTGATGTATTATAGTTTGATTGTGACTATTTAGTGGAATTGGTCTTTATTGATGCTTTTGAACTATATGAATCAATAAGATTGATTATGCAAAAGTCAAAAAGGATTTTTTGTGGTATGATATGAGATGAATATATAAATATTGAATTCTCATCACATGTATGTATTTTTTTATATTGAAAGGTGGTCTATATTTATTTATTTTATCCTGTAATTGATTTTAGTAGGTGACGTTGGTTTGGTTTACAATAAAATGTCATATATTAATTAGTTTTGAACATTAATTGTGGGAGTGTTTTATCAACTCAATGTATGACACAGTAAATGTAAAGTTTTGAGAATGTAAAATTTTAAGAAGTTGTTTATATTATCAATGAATTGGATTATGTCGTGGAGTGAAGTTGTTGATGACTTGTACAATATTTATCTTAATAAAAAATTAGGTATTATTGTAGATTTGGAAAAATGATGTAATATGACTTAAATTGATGAATTAATGTTATATTTTTGTCTTGGATAGGAAAAATAGTTTTTTTGTTTGAAAAAATCATGGTCATGCTAATGGAAGTAATGAATAATGTTTAACAATTGAATTGGATCAATGTTTAACAATTGTCAATGATGCTTGTTTTTGTTTATGTAATAATATAATGATTTTTTAAATGAAATAGATTTATATTAGGTTGTATGTTTTTAATTTTAGGATGTTGTTTTCTTTTATAATTGATAACATCATTTTTTGTTATAAATATGTTTTCGAAAAGATGTAACCAACCAAAACTTTTTTTATGTAATCAAAATAAGCAAAAAAGGGTAATGAAGGATAGAAGACCACGATATATACTTAAAGTAGATATCCCACCCCTTACACCTACACTACATCTTTTCCATGTCCTAGGACTGCAAACATACCACCTCAATCAAGAAAAGTCATTCCTCCCACCATATCATCTCCAACCTCAGCTGTTGCATCAGCACCTTTCCCACCAGTTACAACACCCTCAACATCATCAGTACCATCACCATTGCCAAGGGTTACATCATTACCAACACCCTCACCTCTTCCAATGCCTTATATAATTGATGAATCTCCTATTGAGGAATGTCCACAAATATGTACTAATGGAGGTGATGAACAATCAAACATTGTGGACGACGATCTCATACTCGGTCATCCTCTTCCTATGATTTCACCTTATGGTCTTGGGTAAGTAATAGTTATAAATAAAATATTTAATATTACTTCTTTAATCAAATTATTGTCTAATAATTTCAACCTTGTTTTTTTTTTTTTTAGGTTTCATCCCTGTAAGGTTGTATCACAGACAATCACAATGACCATTAAACAACAATATCGTAAACCTTGGCTTACATGGCATTCAATGACTAATACAGATAGGGAAATCTTCTTCCAAAGTTTTAAAGTATTTTTTCTCATTTAATATGCAATGTTAAGTTATTGATAGTGGATACAATGTTATGTTTCTTTAGTTATTATTTTTTTAATGTCACTGTATTCACAAAGTTTCTCATTTTTAAGTACACATTTTGTGTTTATACAAACAAAACTCAATTGAAAACATAAACATGAGGAAATTATTAGAAAAAACTTCCACTCCAAAGTTGCACATAGGCTATCATAAATGTTTATGGAAGTCGGAAAAATTGGAAAAAAAGCTTAATTAGATGTTTGATGAAGTGTGGAGTTCTTTGTTATCGAAGTGGAATTCACATGACTTTCGTGCCAAGTGTATTCAAGCGCAAAAAAATCGAGCATCTGACATAGGTGGTTCTTTACACACTGGTGGCTCCATAACTACACATGAGCAAGTCATTCGCATGGTACGTATACAAAACATATATGTTGTATTAAATTTTGAGTGTAATTGGTTTTGAATTATACTTCATGATTACATGTTATTCTATTATACAATATATGATATTGCCTTGCATAACAATAATATTATTTATATTATTCATAGGCAAAAGTGTTGGGTCGTCTCTGCACATATTGATGAGGTATTTAAGAAGACTCATAAACGGAAAAGTAATGGTGAATTCGTTGATGAAAGATCAAGAAGGACAGTTGTGAGTTACATTTGTTATTGTTATTTTTCTTTATTTTAGTAATGTACTGTATGAATAACATTAATATCATATATGAATAAC
>Ga0099825_1003370_pt1 | contig 21251 bp, 15 predicted proteins | sample SiratroredBW_FD_76838 | JGI IMG/M metagenome (GOLD analysis project Ga0099825, IMG submission 76838) | Root nodule microbial communities of legume samples collected from California, USA - Siratro red BW | ecosystem: Host-associated > Plants > Roots > Nodule | place: USA: California | collected... | reverse complement strand
TTGCATTATATGTTTTTAGAAAGTTATAATGGACTATGTATTGTACCTTTTGCATTATGTGTCTAACTCATCATTTGGATGATAAGTGTTTCAAACTTAATTATTATATTTTAGCACTTTAGTAAGCTTTTGATTTTGAATGTTAACACTTTATTAATATGTTGTTAAAATTTTATTAACACATACAAATTTGTATTATTAGTTATATATTCTTTTTAATATATGATTAATTATATAACGAAAATAGAATTACATACGGAATTATCCGTATGTAACTTACATAAGGATAATTCCGTATGTAAGTTATCTACGCTACATTTACATACGAATTATTTTCTGTATGTAATTCGTCGGAACTATCAATTTACATACGAATTTTGGGTGTTACATACGGATTTTTTTTCATATGTAAAATGCATTTTTTTTGTAGTGATAGTACTTTTGACAGTTCAAATGCAATTTAATTTCTTTCAGTCTTTTATAACTTATATACTTTTGGAATATGTAATGTGTCTGCAAATATATGTGCCTGGAAATATGTGTGCTTGGAAATATGTGTGCCTGGAAATATGTGTGCCTGGAAATATATGCAGGTTTTTTGGGAGCATAGATAGCTGCTACATTTAAAAAAAAATAGCTTAAGCTATGGTAGTTAAGGTCACCACCGCCTTAGTAAACAGATCCTATTAAGGCGGTTGTGGAGCACTAACCGCCTTAATAGGGTCTGTTTATAGTATAAAATTGTCATTGTTGCCCAGTAAATGGATTTTTTATGGCGTTTTTTGATGAATCACCTTAGTATTTCATATATATGACGATGGTTTTTTAACCGCCGTCATATGTTACGTACTTTTCACGACGGTTAGAACGACAACGGTTGTAGAATCGCCTTTATAGACCCTCCAGAACCGCTGTTGTATGGGTTTTTTCCACTAGTGCTACTTGATAATAATAAAAATAAAAATAATAATAAGAGAAAAAGATAAGTTGATCGATTCCTCCCCACTTTCCACAATCCTATTTTTCCGTAAGCCACTTTTCTGATAACTACTATTATTCATATTATAAATCACTCAATGATCACCGAAAAAATGAGGGGAGAAGAGAGAGAAATACTAAAAGCAAAATACAGAGGCAAAATAAAAAAAAGAAAGGAGCACCATTTTAAAGAAAGAGAGAAGTAGTTTTTTTTAAGAGATCAAGCTTTTAAAGTATCAAGTTTCATGTATGATTTTAAAATTTAAAATTGGCATGCATTTAAGATTTATGATTTTGTTGCTTGGTTCTCGTATGATAAGTGTGCTAACATAAAAAAAAAAAACTTCCAACTCCTTTTTTTTACCCCACTTTAACGCCACCATGCATGTTCCACCTTAATGTACTTGCACCATGGCTACTTCCAACCTCACGTTCTCCACAACACCCTTCCTCTCCCATAACCACCAAAGAAATCACAAAGCCAAAACATCTCCATAAGGACCCCACCTTTAAACCAAATACAGTCACACTCTCTCTCCTCCATAAAATCCTTCTTCCATAACCTTTTATTGTAACCCTTCACTGCACCACTTTCCACTATCCAAAACACCTAAAAACAGGCCCAAAGCGACCTCCGCCGCCACTGCCGTTCTTTCCACGCCGCCACCGACGTTCTTCCCACGTCGCTACCGTATTGCCCTGCGCCGCCGCTGCCCTATCCTGCGCCACCGCCGTGGCCTAGGGTTTAGGTGATGATGGCTTAGGGTTGAGGTGATGATGGCCTAGGGTTGTGGAGTTGAGCCTTCCTATTCGCACCCCTATATTACCGTAACACCCTTATCTCAATAAAAGAAATTTATTCTGGGCTTTTTTGAGTCAGCCTAATATTTTCTGAATTTTTTTATTTATTTTTGTACCTCTATAGTTTAAGCCTATATTTTGCATTTTTTTTCTTTTAGTTTTTAATAAAAATTAAATTTTAATATAAAACTTTGGAAATAAAATTTTGGGATTATTATATTTTTAATAATGTTAAATATCAAATGGCCGCTCGAGTCATACGATATTTAATATTATTATTCTAAGGTTTTTTAAATATCAAATGGCCGCATGCGTCATACGATATTTAATATAAAACTTTGGAAATAAGATTTTGAAATTATTATATTTTTTAATAATGTTAAATACTAAATGGCCACACGTATCATACGATACTTAATATTATTCCAATTGTTTTTAACTATCAATTGCCGCACGCATTATGCAATATTTAATATAAAAACTTTGGAAATAAAATAAAATTTTGGGAATATTATATTTTTTAATAATAATGTCAAATATCAAATAGTTGCACTCGTCATACAATATTTAATGTTATTATTCTAAGGTTTTTTTAAATATCAAATGGTTGCACGCATCATGCAATATTTAATGTAAAACTTTGGAAATAAACTTTGGGGTTGTATATTCTAGATACTTTGAAAAGAAATATCTTTTTAAAATATATAATTTTTAAAAATAAAAAAAATTATAAAGTTTCAAAACTTAAAAATATTTCTTATATTAAAAAAAACATAAATGAAAATTTCAAAATTTCAAAACAATCAACAAACAAATTTATCCAAAGAACTACGTAACCCTGATTCTCCATTCCTGATGGAGATATGTAGGAGCAAGGTCAAACCTTGTCGGGCCCTTTCCAAAAATAAAAAATATTTTTATTTGTTTTTGCTTTCATTTTTATGGAAAAATAAATATTTTGAGAATTACACTCATTTTATTTATTAAAGGTACTGTCTTAGGAGGCGTTGTTGGGGTGCTAATACCTTCCCCACACATAACTGAATCCTGGACCCGAAATCTGGTTTTCGCAGACTTGCTTTATCAATTTTATGGTTTTTCCATAGTTTTTCCTAATAAACTATGGTGGCGAGTCCTCTATTTTGAAAATTAAAATAAATTATTTTTATTCGTCGTCCCCGTCGTGACCCTTGTGACAGATGGCGACTCCACTGGGAATGTAACTTGAGAGTCAAGCCAATTTTAATAAATAAGAAAGTATGAGTGTGATTTTCTAAATGTTTGTATTTTTCTTTCTCTTTGTATATATGTATGCTTGTTTGTTGCTGGAATATTTAACCCTAGGGTAGACGACATGCTATATCTGTTTGAGAAATTTTCTGGTTGTTTTGCAGGTGGGGGTTTGGGGTGCATTATTCTCCCTTCACACACACACATACATTTTCTTTTGCTTATTATGAGTGGGGCCCTATACCCGAGTCTGAGAAAAATTAGAATTAGAAGGGGTTGTGTAGCAATGTCACAAGGATGTACTTCCTTTTCTGGCTTTTGCAAGAACCCCAACTAGAGTTTATTCACTTCATTCATATATCCATAAAAGTTGTTTACCAACTACTATGGGTATAGGATGGAGTGATTCATAGCTCTAGTGGCCTTATATCCTTAGGAATTAGGAGCCAACCTATGTGAGTGTGCATTTAGTGACATAGACCCTTAGGTATGTTGAACTTGGTTTAGGGCACAAGTGAGATATTTGGCATGTCATTACCTTTCACGTTACTTTAAAAAAAATAAAAATAAAAAGAGTGTTTTGTAAATAAATAAATTTTGTTTCTTACACAAGCATCCATTGCATACCTTTATCATGTCATAATTGGAGAAGAAGGATGTAAGGAATTTGACTCAAGTTCTTCTTCACCAATGCATTGCATGCATTTCATTTTTTTCTCATCAGTTTTAATTGTGTTTTTTTTTTCTTCTTTTTAGGTTAGAAATTATAAAGTTGTGTATTTGTCTAATAAGAATGGAAATTAATATGTGGTATCTGGTTGAGAAGGAATCCTCTCTGGAGTTTCTAAAGAAAAATTTACGCAAAAGAACAAAGGAAATAATATTGATTCTATTTACGACTCAAATTACTCTCCAAATCCTAGCCCATGTTAATTTTCATTAGTAACATAGATGCACTATGCAACATTCACACAACTTTATGATTTCCGACCAGTTTAGTTGCATGTTGTTCATACTTTGTTATTTATCTAATTCATTTTAATAAAATAAAAACATAAATAAGTAATAACGACCAAGTTTCCGCAACACCCATATAGGACCCGCGCCAATCGACAGATTATGGAAGATTGGGAGAAAGCATAGGAAACAATGAAAGCAATGATAGGTGATATCAATGATCTAAAGGATCAGATAAGTTAGATTCATGATCTAAAGGATCAGATGAGTCAGATTCTTGAAGCTCTGACAATCCTAAACATCAAACATGAAACTACTACTACGAATGAAGGAGTGATCTCTTCCCACCCTAGATGACTCAGACTCAGAATAATAACACTCAAGGGATTGCTATCCCTTTTCCTCAATATGGGCTTCCTCCAAGTTCCACTCCATCCTTCAAGGAACATCCTGAACAGATGCTGGTAAACACCCAGATACCGGTGAACACCTAGGTCGCAGGTGAAAATGTGACTAGGGAAACTACCGTACCTCACATGACTATCCAACCTACAATTTTACGTGTGATGCTTGGTGACGAGTCTAAAATAAAGGGTATAGCTCAGGCTACTGTGGTTGCTGATGTTGAAGGAGTGAAGAACAAGTTAGAAGTTCTTGAAGAAAGATTAAGAGCCATAGAGGGCGCCGGCAGTTATGGCTTCGGGGATGCTGCCGATTTATGCTTGGTACCAGATGTAGTGATTCCTCCAAAGTTTAAAGTACCAGAATTTGAAAAGTACAAAGGATCCACCTGTCCTAAGAGCCACGTAATTGTGTATTGTAGGAAGATGGCAATTCATGCACAAGACGAAAAACTTCTGATCCATTTCTTTCAGGATAGCTTGGAAGGCATGGCTCTGAACTGGTACATGCACCTGGAACCAACACATATTCACTCATGGAAAGATTTGGTAGACGCCTTCCTAAAGTAGTATAAATATAATGTTGACATGGCACCCGAAAGATTGCAACTACAAAACATGACAAAAAAAGGTTCTGAAACCTTTAAGGAGTATGCCCAAAGATGAGAGAAGTAGCTACCCAAGTAGAGCCACCTCTGATTGATAAAGAAATAATAGCCATGTTCATAGATACATTGCAACCCCCTTTCTACGAACACATGATAGGGAGTGTTTCTGCAAACTTTGCCGACATCGTTATCATTGGGGAAAGAATTGAGCTTGGACTGAAAAATGGGAAAATTGCACATGGCTCATCTGTTGTTGCAAATCCCAAAAAGCATGGATTTAATTTTGGAAGAAAAGAAGAAGAAGCTCAAGTAGTATCTACCATTCCTAATTGGGGAAGTCGTGTCGTGCCTCACTATTATCAAAAGCCTGAATACATTGTTAACGCCATGCCTGTCTACCACCCACAGACCCATGAACAAGGTCTCCATCAGCCACCACTTGTGCAAAATAATTCCAACCAGGGTCAAGGTCAGGGTCAAAACATGAGTCCAAAGAGAAATCCTAGTTAAGAGAAGAATTTTGTTCATTTTACGCCCATTCCTATAACATATACAGAACTCTTGCCAGATCTCATCAGTAATGGTTTAGTGGTAGTGTGTCCTTTGAAGCCTTTACATCCACCGTACCCTAAAGGTTATGATGCAAGTGTTAAGCGCGATTATCATGGCGGTGCAGTTGGGTACTCCACTGAAAGGTGTTTGTCTTTTAAACGCAAGGTACAGTCTGTGCTTGACGTTGGATGGTTAAGTTTCCAGGAAGATAAACCCACTGTTAAGAACAATCCTCATTTGAGAGATGCCCAACAAGTTCCAAAGTAAGGAGAAGTATCTGCAAACAGGTGGTGGAAGTTGCTACGACTATGGAGAGTTTGAGAACCTTGCCAGAGAAAGCCTGAAGCTTGTTTTAGGAGTAGAAGTTTATGATTTGCTTTAATCATTTCATTGTGATGTTCGGTTTCCATGACTTCTGTTTAGACTTTGTTTTAATACAATAAATGTGTGAGATTTGGTATCTCTTTTAATTATTAGATGTTCATGGATCTTATTACAAATTGGCAAGCAAGATGGGATCTTGAGTTAAATAAAAAAAAGGGTAAAATGAAAAGCACATACTTGTCATTAAAAATCAAGGGATCGCTCACAGATACTCGTTGATTGCTATAAAAGGCAAGTTCTAAAGAGTGTCACAGAAATAAAAAGTAAATAAATACAAAAAATTTAAAAAAAGTAGTCACGATGAATCATTTGTTCTTGAGATCGTTGAATTCATGGTATTGCGGAAAAAAAGAAATAGAGATGTTCAACCTTTTCGTGATTCAATGTTTTTAATAAGGGATAAGAAATGACATGTTCCATTGAAACCTTTGCATGTCGCTTGAAACCCACTCATCCTTTCCACTTATCCAAAGAAAAAAAATATTTGCCTCTATCCATTTGCCCCAGTTGGTGACACTATTGTCCGAAGTATTAAGACAAGAATATCACACTGGGGCAAAAATGTTTATTTTCTCTCAGTTGGTTGTTTGGTTGATCTCGAACCTATCAAGGGCAAAAATAATAAATGGTCCTTTAGACTGATAATTCGTAAGAGCGGTTTAAGATAAAGAGAGGACGAAAAAAATGAGAAATAAAAAGTTGACATGTGTTGGAAGTCATTGAATTTTGTTTCAGGGTTAATCTTTTGAAAATAAAACAATCATGATTTGAAATGATATATAGTCATGTTTCTTTATCCAAAAAATAATAAAAATATATATATCCCTTGCACCTTTTTTGAGCTAAAAACAATAATTTAAAAAAAAAAAAACATCGCTCTAAACAAGGATTGTTAATACCTTGAAAGTTAGCTCAAGGTGTGTACCAAAAGCTCCTAAGAATCAAATAAAAGAAATCAATCAAGGAATGGAATGATTGCGCGAAAATTACAAAGTGAGGAAAAGAAAAATGAAAGAAAAAAAGGAAAAATGAAAGAAAAAAAGGAAAAAAAGAAAAAATTAGAAAATTATAAAGGAAAACCTTTATTGATCTAAGTACAACATCTGGCCGATGATTCTTGTTCCAAAAATAATCATAAACAAAAACCCACAAATAATTTTTGAGTCTTCATACCCTTTTCTTGACAGCCCTTCAACCCCTGACCACATTACAAGCCTAATAAAGTCCATATTGATTGAAGAATGATTGCTTTAATTTTCAAAGTTTTACCCTGCAACAAGAGGACGTGACTAACAATGCAATAAAAAAAGCAAAAAGACAAACGGAAAAAAATATTTAGAATACTCCTGGTAGAAGACAATATTTTTTATAACCCAACAAGCCAACTGAGAAAATCCTATATTGGAGCAATCCTTTTTTGTTTACCACACTACCCAAACAAATCACCTTTCCACCATACCTGTTTTCACCCTTGTACCTCAAAACTGAGGCAGTTTTCATTTTTTATATATACACGTTCTTCCCTTTTAGGGATACGACTTTCTCTATATGATGTACACCAATTTTTCTTCATGCCATACTTCACCTAGCCTACCCAATGCACCAAAATTGGGGCAGTCCTATTCTGCATGTATACCTCTCATAAAATCTCCCTATTAGAAGGGCATGCGAATAATGGTACACTTGAGACTATGCCATCCCAGTTTCCTTTAAACCTCTTCAAATTTTCCTCCCACATTTTTCATTCACCTATGGGGATCCAAGCACATGCATTGTTTTAAAGAAAAAAATTAGTAATACCCAATTTTAACATTAACTTCAAGATTTGCAATATCCCTCATTTTCAAGAACAAATTTTGATATAAATGAAACAACCCTTTTCAGCAACTCCATAACCTTTTACTCTAACCCTTCACTGCACCACTTTCCACTATCCAAAACACCTAAAAACAACCTCTAAAACCCACCAAAATTGCACCAAAATTCAATCATGTTTGCCAAAAAAAAAAAAACTGCACCCAAAACCACTCCAAAACAACCTTCGCCGCCACCGATGTTCTTTTCGCGTCGTCGCCGCACTGCCCCATGCTACCACTGCCACACCGCCCCGCGTCGCCGCTGCCGCCACTTTGGGTTGGTAGACCTAACATGGGTTTGGAATAAGGTGGTGGTGGCTTAGGATTAAGGTGATGATGGCCTAGGGTTGTGGAGTTGGGGCCTTCCTATTTGCACGCCCACATTACCATAACACCCTTATCTCAATAAAAAAAAAAAAATCATTCTAGGCTTGTTTGAGTCAACCCAATATTTTCTAAAAAAAAATTTTATTTGTGTACCTCCATAGTTTAAGCTTATATTTTGCATGTTTTTTGTTTTTTGTTTTAGTTTTTAATAAAAATAAAATTTTAATATAAAACTTTGGAAATAAAATTTTGGGATTATTATATTTTTTAATAATGTTAAATATCAAATGGTCGCTCACGTCATACGATATTTAATATTATTATTCTAAGGTTTTTTAAATATCAAATGCCCGCACGCGTCATACGATATTTAATATAAAACTTTGGAAATAAAATTTTAGGATTATTATATATTTTTTAATAATGTTAAATATTAAATGGCCACACGCGTCATACGATATTTAATATTGTTCCAAGTTTTTTTTCAATATAAAATGGTCGCACACGTCATACGATATTTAATATAAAAACTTTGGAAATAAAATAAAATTTTGGGATTATTATACTTTTTAATAATAATGTTAGATATCAAATGCCCGCACGCGTCATACGATATTTAATGTTATTATTCTAAGGTTTTTTTAAATATCAAATAGCTGCATGCATCACGCAATATTTAATGTAAAACTTTGGAAATAAACTTTGGGGTTGTATATTCTAGATACTTTGAAAATAAAAATCTTTTTAAAAATAAAAAAATTATAAATTTTCAAAATTTAAAAATATTTCTTATACTAAAAAAAATATATATGAAAATTTCAAAATTTCAAAATAATGAACAAACAAATTTATCCAAAGAACTACGTAACCCTGATTCTCCATTCTTGATGGAGATACGTAGGAGCAAGGTCAAACCTTGTGAGGCCCTTTCCAAAAAGAAAAAGTATTTTTATTTGTTTTTATTTTCATTTTTGTGGGAAAATAAATATTTTGAAAATTACACTCATTTTATTTATTAAAGGTACCCGTCTTAGGATAGGCGTTGTGAGGGTGTTAATGTCTTTCCCACATGTAACCGACTCCCGGACCCGAAATCTGGTTTTCACAGACTTGCTTTATCAATTTTATAGTTTTTCCATAGTTTTTCCTAATAAACTATGGTGGCAACTTCTCTATTTTAAAAATTAAAATAAATTATTTTTATACGTCGTATCTGTCGTGACCCCGGTTGCGACATTACTAAATTTTAGTTACATTTTAAAAAAAATAATATTATAAAAATGTGTTCTATTAATATTTATTTAATAAAAAGATTATTTACTTTTTGTCGTATTTCTTTTAAATAATAAGGCATGTTCAATATTATTTATTGCAATATATACAATTTTTACTACACTTGATTATAATTATGTATAGAAACTAATTATGATTTTGAATTATTAAATACATCACTTTATTTGAATTCCAAATTAATCTTTACATGTTATAATTCAATTTAAGCTTACATTAATCTTTACATGTTATAATTCAGCTTAAGCTTGCATTTTAATCAGAAAACTGAACAAATTAAACAAATCATTGTGTATAAAGTATGATAACTTATGTTGTCAGAACATAAAATAAAAATAAAATACAAGTTAGCATTATAGTTAACATTCCTAAAATATTGAAACTCAACTTGATATGTAGCTCTTTAGTTGAAGTTTTATCTTTTCTGATTGGAGCATTGTGCTGAATGCAACAAGTAATATAATTAATTAGTAGATAACAAGTACAAAATAATCCCAAACAAGCTAGAGCTAAATTTTAACAAGTATATATTTGTATAATTTCAATGTAGTATTTTCCCACTAATTTCACATATATGCCCCAAACTGTAAAAGCCTTGCTAATTTTCATAATAATAATAATTGAGAAACAAAGAAACTGAATAAAATCTCAATTTTGTGTTCACAGTTGTTCCCTTATCACTGTCGTAAGTACCATCAACGAACTTTCAAATATCTTTGTTTTTAACATGACATTTATGTAGCAAACATATCCAGTTTTCTCACCTGCAACCAAATTGTATTGAGATAGTTCATAATCCGTCATTATCACACCAATAAAATTTATTAAATATTTGACAAAAAATTAGCAAACTAATTAAATTCATCAATATCTAATTTGCACAACTGAAATTTATAAGATAAATCATATTAATACCATACAATACTTAGAAATCAACTTGAGTAGTTTTAACTTCAAAATGCAAAAAATTAAGATTGCAAACTTTTATATCAAATATTTAACCAAAAATTGGCATGTAAATCAAAATCGCACAATAGTAATACACCTTCAGATCTAATTTAAACAATCCAAAAACTAAATTCATGTAAATACAGACATGGGAACCTAGTTTGCATTATCTTAACTTCAAAGATCAAAATAAAAAACAGTGAAAAATATTAGGATGCTCGCAACTGTTTCTTTGAACAAATAAAAAACAGTGGAAAATATCAAAGAAATAAATTAAAAAATCAGTGAAAAGAAAAAATACACACACTACAAGAAAAAAGGTTATTTAGAGACAAAGTTTTAGCTGTCAAATAAGATGGTTACTAATTATGACTAAAATAGTCACCAAATTAGATTTTGGTTGTTAAATAACTACAAAATATAAGCAATGATTGAATTTAGTGACCAATTAAGTCAAATAATTGGTATCTAACATCAACTACCGAGGTTTTAGTGACTTATACCATTAGATTCTAAATTAGTCTCTAACTTAATTGGATACAATTTAGAATCTAATGGTATAGGTCACTAAAATTTTGGTATCTAATGTTAGATACCAATTATTTGACTTAATTGGTCATTAAATTTAATCATTACTTCTATTTTGTAGTTATTTAGCAATCAATAATTAATTTGGTGACTATTTTGGTCACAATTAGCAACCATTTCATTTGGTAGTTAAATATTGGTCTCTAAATAGCCTTTTTCTTGTAGTGACACAAACATCTATCTTACTCACCATCACTTTACTAAAACTCTTATCCCTCAAAGTCCACTATCACACAGAAGCTACTACCCATCTATCTTACTCACCATCACCTTACTAAAACTGGTCAACCAATGTCAACACAAACAAAGAGTGTTGTGCATTTATTAAAATTTAAAACAAATTAACACTACTTTATTTCCCAAATTTCTTGATAAATTCAAATTTGTTTGGTGTAGCTGGTGAGGTAGTAGCTATTTTTGAATCCTTGTGGTTTGATTTAGGCGAATTGAATTGCAATAAAGAAGTTTATAAAGAAAATATGATGTTAGTAATAAGAAATCAAAAATATAATTTTGGAATATCTAGAATTGTTAATGATCTGGGAAGAGAATACTAGTATAATTGGTGGGACTTGGTATTGTTTTATCTTTCTGTATTTCTATTTGCAGTTTCTTAATTAATTCCTGAATAGTTAGCTGCTATCTAATTATTGATAAATTTGAAAAGCAAAAATATAGAATTGTTGGGATGCATGACTTTTAAATTATGGCATAACTATATATAAGAACAACAATTTACAATCTATAACTAGTGACTCATCAATAGAAATAAACAAAAATAAATTAGATATACCTAGTAGATGATCTAGGTGCTATCATCCAATTCTTGTCTATAATTGTGTTGTCTTGGAGATAAAAACAAAATAAAAAATGAAAAATAGGAGAAAAATATACTAGTAAATAATATACTCTTTCTAATCTTATAACGAAAGTTATTCCTCTTCATACGTAATATAAATATACAGGAGATATTCTCTGGTCATATCAAAATATGTACCATAATACCCAACAATTTATAATTGGCCAGGTACTAGAAGAGTAACATATGCAAAATACCAAGCAAGTAAATTCTTATGACCTCCCATCAACTTTTAGTTGTCTCACTAATATCTTTTGGATCTACATTGACTTCACTGAGACCATTTTAGCAAAACTCTGGCAGTGAGCAATACCATTAATTCGCCCACATCTAAACTGAAACATAAACTGCTACATACTTCATACAATTCAATTGATCCGCTTACACCCTTTTACTTTTCATTTAATAAAAAGAACTTACCAAAGACTCAAGGTTGGCCAGTAGTAATTCCCATTAAGTTCCAAAACCAATTACACTACAAAGATAAAAATTAAGCAAACAAAATAAGAACAAAACATGTTATCATAAAGCTAGAGCACAGGTACTGGAAAACATATTAATAAATAAGAACCAGACACCATTGATCATACAAGACTAAGATAGAGCACAATAACTCCAGGAAAGCAAGCAAACAAAATAAGAACATTATATTATATCAAGCAAAAATACTCATATCAAGAGCAAATTCTATATATAAGTTTATAAGTTTATCTCCATGAATTCTTTCATTTCTACAGATGGCAAACTATAACTTAATAAATCATTTGGCGATTTGTTCCTAAAGGAACATAAGTGTTGCAAATTGGTGAATTTTGATTAAAAGAAGCAGAACAAACTAATGATGCAATACCTTTATCAAGAATAATAGCAAGCTTATGGTTTCAAATACTGCTCCACAACCATCTTAAATTAAATTTACAAACATCAATCAGGTTAAAAACAAAAACATATGAAATAAACATTATGCTAATGGAATGCAAATCTGGCCTATCAAAAAATTTAGGTAGAAGAATGTCAAATTTACAATAATCAATCAATTGTATATCAATAAAACTCAATAGTGTAGATGTAGAATCACATTATAAATTCTACACATTATATTTAGTTAAGGGGTATCCGCCCCCTGTTGGCATTAAGGGGTGTGTAACTCGCAAACTTGGGTAACCGGACCTCCCTTGGTTGTGCTGGTGGCGGGGGAAGGAAGGGTCTTTCTTTTGTTCTGGCCTTGTCCTGCTGGTGGGGAAAATCTGATGTTCTGCTTTCATTTGTCCCCCAAAGTCTCTCAACTCCTCCAAACGTATGAATTTAGCTGCCCTCACCCTCATTTCACTCATGTTAAGGGCCGACTTCTTACATAGACTATCGGCGAAGGGTCCTGGCCGGAGAGCCATTACCTTGTGATGAAGGGCCACCTCTAAGTTGAGGTTCCAGATTTGGAGGGCGACCTGGTTGAACCTTTCCAGGAACGCCCAAAGAGATTCGCCCTTTCCTTGCCGGATATTAACCAGGGCGATAGAGGTTAGATGATGTGGTCTACTTGTGGCGAAAAAGTTCACCAGGGTTTTAAAAGAGTCGATCAAGTATGGCGGAGTTTGGTAAACCAACTCAGTGTCATCCCTTTCAAGCTGTTAGGGAATACCCGACACATGATAGCTTCACTAGTAGTGAACAGTCCAATATCAGTGGTATACATATCGATTTCAGGATCAGTGGAACCGTCATAGCGATCTATGGTCAGTCCTCTCCACTTGGCCAACAATTCTACGTTTATAATGCCATCCACAAACGGGTGGCGCCTCTCATCTAGGTTTGAGGTTTCGCCTGTTTGGTAAGAGACCTCATCTTCCTTTTCAAGATTTGGGGTGTTCACCTTTGAGTGACCTGATATGGTGATTACCTTCGTCTTGTCTACCTTATCGCCCAACAACCTTTTCTTCATTTCCTCGTTCTCCTGTTTGAGAGCACACAAGTCTTGCTCATTTTGTTGTCTTATCAGGAGGAGATCTTCTTCATTCTTCTGCCTCATTGCTTGCATTTCTTCCTCTCTTCTTTGTTTCATGTCTGCCAACTCACACTGTAATGATAGTAGCAAAGTCATCGAATCTACGCCAGCCATTTACTTTTTTGGCCTCTGCTTGTTTACTTGATTGCGGGTTGATACCATTCAAGTTCTTTGTGCCACTCTTCAGGCCCCACGGTGGGCGCCAAATGTTCTTACACAGAACTTAGGAACCCTCGGAGTTGACTCAATGCAACCTGAATAGTCCAAATCTCCCAGCCGAATATGTCTTCGCCTGCAATCTTCGCACTGGTCTGTTAAGTTCTCGCCAACTGGTCTATTAAGTTCTCACCCGCACCAGAGCAGGGCGTGTACCTGTGATGACACTTTGATGCTCAAGTAAGAGTTCGGTTATTGGAGCTAAAGTAAGAATTACTTATGTTATGCATACCTTTGACCTTGCTTACTCACGTATTTATAGGGCTTATACTTGACTTGGAACTTACGTTATGTCAGCTTTTCTAGAGTGTCTTGCCAGAAATTGCGTGTATACTTCAACTACTGAGAATTGCTTACTAGTAGTAAGGTTATCGTCCTAGAATTATAGGTGACCGTCCTCGTTCTAAGATTTGTTCCTTGGTGATGGTTGTTAGTCTTTAGGCGATAGGTGATCGTCCTAAGGTGGATAGTTCAGTCAAGAACAAACATCAAGTCAGATTTTGTCTTCCCAGAGCCATTTGTAGAGTTGTAGGTGAATTACTTTGGTCCAGAATCAACAATATAGCATTGGATTAATGAACACAGCTACAAGTTCACGTTCAAATGCCAAGGCTTGCATACATACAAAAAAACATATGATGAACAAACCAGTCATGGCAGAATAATAGCATTCAGAAGAGGCTTCAAGCATTCATCCAAAAGCCTTTCATGCAATACCTGATGCAACTGGCCTAGCATATCAGCAACATCTCGTAGTGGGTCATGAGCATGAACTTCAATTGGTCGAGGCAATCCACCTGGTCCTCCATGTGTAAGAGCACTTATAAATCTTCTAAATAGTGCATTGTGTCTCATATTGGCAACCTGCAAAATTAGTAATTTATGATGTACAAGCTAAGGAATCCAAGTTTCCATAATTTGAGGATAAGAATATTTTTTATATGTTATAGCAACTTTTTATAATTGACACCAATTGATGGTGTAACACAACATGTTTCACAATGCAAAATATCTCCATAGAACATGAAAAGAAAAAACATAAAAAAAAAGTCATTGACTTTGAGTGTAAAAGAACAAAAGTAAATTCATTATATTTCAAGAAATAATGCCGTTATCGTGATAGACAAAAAAATTAAATTATCCCTGCCGAAGGAAAAGAACTCAATGAAACAAAATGTGTTTCACCTAAAAGATTAAAATCGAAAGATCTTGTTAACAAAACTTCAGAAACATATTATTAATTGGGCTTAGTTTGACGTGTTACATGATATGATTCAAAGTGCCTTAATTTAATTAAACGTAATTGGAAAATAATGTTTAAATGCCAACTTACTTCATTAATAATAAGTTGTCCATGTTTTCACATAAATAAGAGTTATATCACATAAATATATTCATTATAGTATTTTAAAATATATTTTCCATAAATGATTTAATAGATATATCTTCTATGGATAGGTAATGACAAAGATTTTGGATTAAAACAAATATTATTAATATTATTATCAAAATAAGTTAAATCCAGAATCTTGAGTTTAAAAAGAAACCTTTAATCATTGAATTAAAGCTAGATAAATAATGTGATCATATTATGATTATTATTATTTTTATTGTGATTATACTTATGATTATAATTATTAATATTATTAATAATATTATTATTAGGATTATTATCTTTATCAAAAACAACAATAATAATAACAATAATATAAATAATATCAACAATAGTATTAATAATATTGATAAACACAATATTAATAAAATTAAAAATATTAATATTATTAATAATATTATACTAATAATAATAATATTATTATTATTAATATTAAATATTTTAATATTAATATGCATAATTTTAATAAATATATTATTAATATTAAAAATATTTTCATAAAGTGATGGCACTCTTATGATATTACATAGCACCAAAAGTGTTGTGAATCTATATCTAATATAATTGCCGGTAGCACAAACGGAAAAACTAGCCACGTGTTACTCTCACAAAAATTACAACAAATTAATTCAAAAACAAAATTTACCAAAAAAAGTAAAAATTACAATTGTCAGCATAATAAATATGAGGTGTGGCTGCCTCTTTATGCGACATGTGTCCCTCTTTTTTCTACGCCTGCGGCACCTACCTCATCTCTCTCACGCTCTTTCTCTCGCGCCTACATCATAACCCTAATTCCCCACCTCTCTCATACTCACTGCAACAATTTCGAATTTCAAATCCCCACCTCTGTCATACACACTACAGCATTTTCAAATTTCAAATTCACAATCCTAATTCCCCACCTCTCTCATATTCCACTCTCTCCAACTCCGCTCTCTCATTCTCATTCTGCTTCATGATTCAAACCATGCCCATTCTCATTCTGCTCCATGATTCAAACCATAGCCATCGCTTTGACTAGGTTTCACGACCCATATATAAGGTGGTTCTTCTTTAAAAAAGGTTAAACCTTTCTATCTTTCTCTTTTTCCTATCTTTTTTCGATTCTGTTTTCACGACCCATATATATGGTGGTTCTTCCTTAAAAAAGGTTAAACCTTTCAATCTTTCTCTTCTTCCTCTCTTTTTTTGTTTCTGTTTTCACGACCCATATATACGGTGGTTCTTCTTTAAAAAAGGTTAAACCTTTCTATCTTTCTCTTCTTCCTCTCTTTTTTTCGTTTCTGTTTTTATTTTCAGTTTCGATCTAACTTTTGATTGATGTATCTCTGTTGGTGGAGAACGAACGAAACTTCTTGATATCACTCTTTTTTCGATTCTATTTTCACGACCCATATATACGGTGGTTCTTCTTTAAAAAAGGTTAAACCTTTCTATCTTTCTCTTCTTCCTCTCTTTTTTCGTTTCTGTTTTCATGACCCATATATACGATGATTCTTCTTTAAAAAAGGTTAAACCTTTCTATCTTTCTCTTCTTCCTCTTTTTTTTCGTTTCTGTTTTTTTTTCCAGTTTCAATCTAACTTTTGATCTATGTATCTCTGTTGGTGGAGAACGAACGAAACTTCTTGATATCACTCATGGTGCCTGGCGACTGAGGTGATGCTGGAAATCTATGTTGCAGCAGTCGAAGCTGGCGACGGTTGATTAAGAAAGAATGGTGGCTCACAGGGGCGACTGTGTGACGTCGGAGGAGGGTGGAGGTTGATGGAAATTCGTCGGAGGTTTACTTTACAGCAAAAGTTAGACCTTTTCTCTACTTTCTTTCTCTTTTCTTCATTTTCACTTCTTTTATATTTCTATTCTAACTTCCGTTCTCCTCTAATAGGTTTTTTCTTTTGGCTTTTTGTAGCTCACCAACGGAGTTCAATCACCTCGCTAAGGAGGTTCCCTCCTAAAAGTATAATTTTTCATCCCCTTTCTTATTTTCTTTATTTTATCTCGGATGTTTTTTTTGCAAATCAAATATGGAGTTTTTATGTTTTTTATGTTCACAGGTCTTGTGGAGAAGGCATAATGCCTCGCAAGGGGAGCTTTAATGGAGCTCACAGCGGAGCTAAACAACATCCAACATACCTTAAAGGTAACAAGCTTTCATAGTCTCTCTTCTCTGTTGAATTTCCTCATCATAAATGATGTTGGTTTTTTTCTGAAACATCACTATATTTTTAAAACTAAAATTCAATTCCGTTATTTTGGTAAATGACTGTTTTTTCATGAAACTGAAATATAATAGTGTTTATTCCTCTAATGTGGTTTGATCATAAATGGATTTTCAAAATGATATTTATAGATGAATTTTATAGATATTGTGGTTTGTGGATTCCAGAAGATTTCATTTCATTTTTTTTCTTTTTTAAATTAGACTGAGCTTCGTTGAGTCCACTGGTCTAGTAAACCTTTTAATCAGCAATTAAGGAAAATTATTAAAAACAGAGCACTCATGGCTTTCATTGAATTCTCATGTTTTTGTATGGTCATTCATTTCCAGGATTTCAGCAGTTCTCCATTTTTTTACTTTGTTCACAAGCTCAATAATGGTACTCAGGCAATGTGGGGCATCAGTGATTACCCTGTACAAAGGGTCCAACAATATATAGCCCAATTCCACCACTGAACCCTACGACTTTGGTTTTCTCTACGACTTTGGTTTGCTCTCACTATCATTTAGCTTCACTGTCATTTAGCTGGAACTTCAATGTTTTACCCTCTCTTTTTACTGAACTGAACCAAAAAAAGTATGGTGAAAGTAGGGAACAAAATAGGTCTTGAGAGTAGAAAGGAAGAACATTATAATGTTCATTTTTATTAATTGAATGATAACATAAAAGAGAGGGAAAGGTGATATGACTGAGTAAGAAGAACAATTTAAAAGTTTCACATTTTCCTTAATTGTTGTATCATCAGGATTTGTCAATTTCAAGATGTTTATTTATGATTTTTCTTAATTGTTGTACCATCATCATGATTTGTCAATTCCAAGATTTTCATTTGTGACGTTCAATTTCGTTGGAATAATTATATCTAATTCTCTATAAACAATCCACCGGTTGATTTTAAAGTGTCACTTACTTCATAAGATACTCCTCTGCTTTATTAATTTTGTTGTTTCAATCATTGAGAGTAATATTTTGGTAGGATTTGTATTCAGACGTTGCATGAGATCTTCGGAAACAAAGATTCAAATATATTGTTCTTCACTGTGTACTGAGAAAAGTGAAATGCCTGAGAAAAGTGAAGTGCAAAGTACTCAAAAGAAACGAATCCAAAATGTCAACCACCGAAACAGTTTTGCAGTTTGCAGTTTGCACCATTTGGAGGAAGGCGACTACATTGCATTTGAGGAAGAGCGAGACAACTTCAACAAGGAAGTTATTTCACATAATGTAATTTTTTTTAAACAAAGACAAATTGTCTTTCAAAATAAAAAATAAGTAATTACCTCATCCTACATATAAAATATTTGTTTTCTTTTAAATATAAGAATCTAACAGTCAATTTTAAATGTTTTAAGTGTTAGTTTTTTAGTATCATTAAATTTTGAGAAGCATATATGATTTGTTGGGTGGTTAATATGTTAAATAATTTTAATGGATTAAAAAATTCATTCATTGAATTAAGTGGTGCTATTAAATACAACTACTACTTAAAATATGTAATTTTTTCTCTAAAGTAAAATAAAATTTACTCATGAGTGTGTGCTTTTGCCCAGACAATAGTGTACAATAATTGTACCGGTTGTAGTTGAGGCCAGGCAATTTTTTATGATGAGCGTTTATTACTATCTTCTGGAAAAAGTTACCGTCTCCAACATATTTTATCTATATTTACCACTCACACCATCCATTTCCCGCACAACTCACATCATATTATTTTAAATAAGTCTGTCAAAAATATTATAACTTTGAACCATTCTTTTATAATATACTGTTACCAGGGTGCTGGTAGAGAAGATCAAAAGTGAAAAAAATAATTATTACTGTGAAGTAGAGAAAAGAGCTACAAGAGAGCTAAAAGGGTGCTGATAGAGAAGAACAAAAGTAAAAAAAATTATTAATATAATTATTACTGTGATATAGAGAAGAGAGGAAAGAACAAAGGTAAAAAAAAATTATTAATGTAATTATTAGTGTAATGTAGAGAAGAGAGAAAGTAAACAAATGAGAAAATTGGAAAATTGTGTGAGAAGAGAGTAAGAGCTTACTTTTAATTTTACTAATTGATTCTCTTTTAAGCATTTACTGTTATACTCTCTGATGTACTATCTTCCCTCCATCACACGCTAGCCCTGCTGTATTGATGTACAATCTTCCCTCCATCACACGCCACGCCAGCATTGTATAATTGCAGTTGCTTTCTTCTATAGAATACTATCAGACCTTTAAACCCTTTTCAGAAACAATTCCAAATCACAAAATTTATCATTAAGATGTCTATTACAGTTAACAATTAAATTGTACTTAAAATTTATCATTAAGATATTTACTACATTCTTTTATTTATAAACTATTAATAATTTATTTATAAACTATTAATAATTGTATTTTTTTATTTATTTGTAGAATCAAAATGTATGAAGATCATACTATTTATAGTTATTTTTGATATACTTATTTGATTTAAGTTATTTTTAACGTAGAAATAGGTTTCATATATATAATGTTGCTGCCAAGAGACTTGGATGACATTCTTCATATGAATTGGTGACTCTTCATTTAAAATAGGTAATCCTATAACATTAATTTTGACTCTACTGGCAAGGTAGCATTATTTTTCCCTATATTTTTGAAAAAAAAATATTAATGAATTATAACGGGCTAAGTTTTATTATGTGGGTTAAAATTGTTTAAATATCAAAATTGATTAATTGATTATTTTTGTCTAATCCACTATAATTCAAATTAAAATTTATATTATTCATTTATTTATTTTTCATTTCTAATTTAAATCTTTTCTTTTTAAAATGATAAAATATTTATTTGATGTTTTATCTTTTTAATTTAATATCTATAGAACATTTATCAATACCATATTTATTTTCAATTTAAGAGCTTTTTTCTAGTTACAGTTTGATTACTTGATTTGAAGTTATTAGAATGATAATTAAGTTGTCTAATTATTTCATAGCATTTGTGATAATTTTGTTTTTAAGAAGGTTAATTGCGTAGGACAATGTGTACTCAAGGTCAATAAAATGTTCAGGCATATGATTAAAGTTATCGTTAGTATTTTTGACAAAAAAAATATTACTTGGATCTTGAAAATGACACTTTCTTAATTTTTATGAATATTCTTTTGAAAGTAGTAGATACCTATTTTAATATAAAAATTAAATTCAACGAGTAGTTTTAGAATATTCTTAAAAATCTAACATAAAAGTAAATAAAATTCAACAAGTACATTTTTAATTTTAGTAAATATTTTATTTTAAAATCATTCAACACATGAGATACTATAAAATACTATAGTAGTTTGTTTAAACTTGAAATAAATATTTTAAAATAAGCCATTTTAAAATATTCATTTATTAAAAAAGTTAATAGAATTTATTATTAAAATAATAAAAGCATTTTAAAATAAATAATTAAGCAAACACTAAAAATATGTTTATTTATTAAATAAATAATTTAAAAATAAAAACAAACTTATATATTAACTTGAATATGTTCTCCATTTTTTATTATCTATATCTATATCTATATCTATATCTATATATATATATATATATATATATATATATATATATATATATATATATATTTAAATAATATAAAAAAAAAAAAAAAAAAAAAAGATATAT
>Ga0099825_1003366_pt1 | contig 21265 bp, 23 predicted proteins | sample SiratroredBW_FD_76838 | JGI IMG/M metagenome (GOLD analysis project Ga0099825, IMG submission 76838) | Root nodule microbial communities of legume samples collected from California, USA - Siratro red BW | ecosystem: Host-associated > Plants > Roots > Nodule | place: USA: California | collected... | reverse complement strand
CTCTCGAACAATACGAAAGGAGAAGCAAATGTTCGAAAAATACAGAGCGTACACATACACCAACGAACCAATCGGACGAAAACGAAAAAAATGTCGGTAGAAAACATAGAGTGGGTACAGATCAGTAAATCGGTGAAGCAATAGAGAAGAAACGCAAATAATAGACACAAACGACAAAACCGTGGTTGAGATGTAGAGGAAAAGCAAAGAGCGAAAACAAATCACGATTGAGCAAGCGAGTGTAAAAAAATGGAGAGATTAGGGTTTAGAAATGAGACCTGAATGTCGTGTTTGATGCACTCTCTCATTGTGGCGAACGAAGAAGGAAGATCGAAAAGGACGAAGAGAGGGAAAGGGTTTCAAAGATGAGTGTTTAATAAGAAGTTTCTCTCGTTCTTTGATTTGTGTTGCAATGAGAGAAGTGGTGTGGCATGGTGCGGCGCTTGGTTTCGATGTATTTATGGAAGCATAGGGTAAGCAAAACCCTAAAAAATGGGATACAAAGGCGGTTGTTTAAACAACCGCCCTTGTATCTCCTATACAAAATCAGTTGTTTAAACAACCGCCTTTATATCTCCCTGCAAAATAATTTTTAAATTATTTTGCAGATACCAGCGCGGTTGTCTAAACAATCGCGTTAGTATCTCCCTGCATGTGCGGTTATCGCTCCAACCGCGGTGATATGATTACACTTAATTTCAAAAATGCCACCGTGTTATTTTTAATTGCGGTTCCTTTCTAACCGTGATGATATCCTACCGTAGAATGTGTTTTTTCTACTAGTGTATGATGAAGTCTAACACTAAGAAATATTCATATCATCGATCCTTAATCTTATTCTGTCATCTTAGATCTGACATAAAGTTTATAAAAATATTTTATTTGTTTTGCATAATTTATTTTCTTGCACAACTACTCAAAGTATGAAATTGTTCTTTAGTCTAATTTTATTCTAATTGTAAACATTGTTGTGTATTGCATAAGTCTTTTAGGAGAGAATGATATATTATTGTTTGCCACATGAGCGACTGGTACACTTGTCATTTAACGAAAAAAGGTTAACAAAAGGTTAACTTGTTAATTTTGTAATAGCAGATGTTCTTATTTAGAGCTTCCAAATTTATAAATGGCTTCAAATATTCTTAAAGTTGTTCATCATTGGATTAGAAATTTAATGCAGAAAAGTAATATAAATAAGCAACATTTGGTTACCCTTAACTGGAGTTAGCTACACTTTAGCAAGTAGGAAGGTGGTCTATAAGTTTTCCATATTCATGATGAAAATAAAGCATTCATGCTTTGTCTTGCTTATTATATCTCTTATGGTTATAGGTCTTGAGTTGTTCTCATGAGATCAAGATTTTTGAAGAACAAATATAATAAGTTTGTTATTTAAAAGTCTTTTTTAGTTTGGCCTAATATTGTTAAACAATATGAGTTGGTTCTTGATAATACTCGTTTGACAACTGCAAATGGTGAGCAAGTAAATTACTGAATTGAGAAATGGTGTTCCAATAACAATATTTCTCAATTGGTTGGTGTTTCGAGGATTGAGAAAGTCAACTTAATTCTAAATCTTTTCATGTATGGGACCGTAATACATGGAGTTTGTCTTTCCTTTTGCACATGTTTTTAGGCTTGGACAATATCCAAAATTTGGTTCTCACTTACTTTCTTAACGTTCCAAATTGGAACTTAAATGATTCTAGAGTGTTAGGCTAGAAAGTGCCTAGGAACATTTTCATATTCCTCATAACTTTTCTGTTTGGAATAGTCTAATTTGGCTAAGTGTTATTCCACCTGTCAATACTATTATTCTTTGGAAGTTGTCACATAAGAAAATTCTCTCGGATAAAGAGGTCTAGTTTAAAGGAATCAATATGTGTTCCATTTGTACCCAGTACAAACAACATAAGGAGAGTACTCTTCATATTATTTTTTAGTGCAATATGGCAGTTAAAACATGACCTTGGCTCCAATAGGCATTTCTAGATTCAACTTTTCCCTTTGTTCATGATATTAAGAATTTTCTAATGTTGTAGGTAGTCATCTTATGAAACACATTTTTTTAGTAGATGTTACATATATTATTTGGATGTTATGGAGGATGAGAAATCACTAGTACAAAAACAGTATTCAAAGTCGGTTCTGGGAGCCCCTTAACGTCAGTTCCAGAACCTACATAAACCAAGCCGACGTTGAATGTTTTCAAACACCACGTCGGTTACCAAACCGACGTCATATTGTCAACCTCCACGTCGGTTTAAACCAGGCACCGACGTCATGAACCTATTGTAAAATAGTCTAGAGGAGTGCTCCAGAGACAACACCACATCGGTTGTTTGGTTAAAACCGACGTGGTGTTTGTTCAATATTTAAAATTTAAATGAAACACCACATCGGTTATAGCCATAATCGACGTGGTGTAATGGCAAACCACGTCGGTTGTGTCCAAATAACCGACATGGTCATGCCTCTTGAAATTATTTAAAATGGAACACCACGTCGGTTATGGTCAAAATCGACGTGGTGTATCCTTTACAATGACAGTTTTTGCCATAACCGACGTTGTGTATGTGTTTTTATTTTAAATATACAAATTGAATTATCAATTAGGCCCCTGCACTAGTTTTATAAAGAAGCCATAATACATTTACAATTGCAGTTCAAATATTATATTACAATTTCAGTTCAGTACATATGTAGTTAAATATATACACTAATGTAGATAAATACAATGTTATATATACACTTCTAATCTATACTAATCTACAAACTACTTCTAATTTGGAGAAAATACTTTGCCCATTCTTTTTGAAGTTATGCTATTGTTTGCTTATCCAATGGCTTTGGGTCCTGAAAAACCTGAAATAAATGTACAAACTTGACACTTGAAAAACATTTGACATTTGTATAAAGTTAAGACATGTTCTTACCTGCTCCCAAGAATCGTGATACCAGCTCGTGTTATGGTTCTCATCCAGTGCATGATGTAATATCCACATTCCCAGCCTCCTTGTTGCTTATTGCACTTTCATTAAATGTGAATCATCAAATAATTAAATGTTAATTTTAATAAACTTATTTTAGAATTAAATACCTTAGGATATATCCAATGGAGGTTTTGAGATGTGGATGTAGATCTTCCTCCAAGAACATTACACACATTCATTGCACTAAAATCCAATATGTTTAGTAAATTGCATATTATACCAAAAAGGAGTGATATATGTTATTTAAAGTACATTAAATGATACCTTTATATTATTTGTTTCATATCGCTTGATGTCTTCTGATTCAACGAACAGAAGCAAACAACTGTGTTGTTCGCGAGACACACAATCATCAGTTGCTAATGGGACCTAAAATAACAACATTAGAGAATCTCATATTCTCAACATTACTTAAGATCAAAATATAAACATTTGAAAATTACGTATGGATAATAGGGGAAAGTAAATTCTCTTTCTAGATTCGGAAATCCATCTTTGAATATATTGCTGAGTGTCAATCTTTTTATTTCTAGACCTCTATAAACTTTGTGGCTCAAGGAAACGATAAATATCGGGATTCCCTGAGCTATAAACTAAATTATTTACGTACCTGCATAGTTAAAATCAATGTTAGTAATAGTTGTTGATGAAATAACATGAATTTTATAACATGTAGAAAGGTATACTTACATCATCCATAACTCAATTATTGTAATGTTTAACATCTAGTTACCCTAAATGAGCTCTAAGATGTCTTGCATAGCTATATACAATGGGACACCATCCACCCCGAAGATGGATACATCCCAAGGAATTTGAAGAGGATTATTAAATAACTCGTAGCATACACGAGTCAACTCCTGAAGTGGATTCACTTCTAACTCAAGTGGTGGAGACCTAGGACCTAAATCATCAGCTGGTGATTTATCTTTCCTCCCACGGTCCTGTTACACATAAACAAAATGTATCAATTCAAATAACATTAAGTGTGAATTTAAATAAGATTAAGACAAAACAAAATACCTGAGGCCTTTTAGAAATGGCTTGTAAGAGATGTGTAGGCCACACAATAAATGTACCAGGTGCCTCTCCTACAAGTCTAATCTCTGATGTGGGCATAGACACCTCGACATCTACTTGTTTAACTTCTTCGACAACTACCCGACAAAAATCATCTCCAAGTTGAACTATATAAAGCGTCAAAGATCCGACAAAGACTCTCCCAATCGCCACCAATCGAGGAGGATCTCTAACAAATAATTTACACCAATATGAGGTATCAGTGTTGGTATCTTCCTCCTCATCTTCAGCAGCACAACTCCCCTTTGTGCTAGCTCTCCCACGTGTAGGTAGAACTACTCCTTCCTGCAGAGGAGTGTGCTGCTGTGATATGTCCATAGATTCCAACTTCTCGTTAGATTCTCTTCTTAATTCATGTCTCAACTCATCTCTTAATTGATCTCGTTTTCTTTGTTGTATTTGAGACGTCAATTTTTCTTCTATTTGAGACGTCAATTCATCTTTAAGGCGAGATATCTGATCCATTATATAAAGAAAGAGATGAGCTAGAACGTGGAGCAGAACCAAAATATTGTCTCACACCCGTACCATATCCAGCAGTCCGTACACGACCAGGGTGTTCCTCGGTGTCCAGAGCAGCAGTCAATATATCTTGTCTTCCTTGAATGACAAAATTGCCCTGGGAGCTATGCTCCACTAGAGAATCCTGTAAAAAATAATACAATACGTCAACATTGTATAATAATAAGACATTAGATATGATGAGTAAATTGTTATTAACTTATAATACGCTGGGCAATCTCAAGTGTTTGTGGTGATGTCATCTACCCTCCAGGTTTAGTCTTAGCCAATTTCCATTTCTCTTGTCAACTAGGAGGGGATGGGGAGAAATGACATCATCTGAAGATGATGTTTCTTTTAATCTTTTTAGTTTCTCCTCCATTATATTCTTTTATGATAAATCATACCTCCCCTCCCCCTCGAGACAACCGGTGGGGGGTGACATTCTTATGTTGAATGTTTTGGGCTTTCTTCCACTTCTACACAATAAATAGAAAAACTTTGTTGCCAAGTCATATTACTTAATAAAATTATGATGGATAAAACAAACCTGCCAAAAGGGATCCTCTCTAGATTGGACAAATTGTGTTCAAGTCTCTTCATCAATGGAATACTTCTCACAAGGGGACTTTCCCTTGTGTTGACCAAAGATGTACTAACTGGTCAAGTTTGTCTTGAATTTTCTCTATTTAATAACAATGGATGACATAATTTTCTTTCTAATTAGTGGAGATGTTTCAAACTCAAAGTTTGTCTGCAAAATAAAATAAACAAGTCATTAAACATAAAACACATAATTATCATTATTAATGACTTACAATAAGCTTAAAATGAATTACTTACAGTAAGATCCTGCCAAATCATATTTTTCTCAGCTTCAATCACATGATCCCAAGTCAGAAGCCAAACAGACACCTTCGTACGTCCCAAATGGGCACGAATAGGGCCTGAATCCCTACTAGTCTGAGGGTCTATGTCTACTAGGACCTTGAAACCACCAAGTCGACTAGCAATAATGCCTCTCAATCATGTAGGTTCTCTACTCTTCCTCTGTGAATCAGCCATGACCTAAATAGAACACAAACATAAGATTAAAACTTAAAAAATTAATTAAGCTTAACATTAAATGTTGAAATTGAGTACAATCAATGTTCAAATTCAAAATAAAAACAACAAATAATTAAACATTACTTTATTTTATTCTAGCAGTGTTACAATGTTTTCCCATATTCCTTCATTATGATCACTCCATGTAGCATGTACTTCATCAACATCATTTTCCTCATTAAATAGGAGGTAAGTGTCTTGAAAATGAGTTGTCAGCATGTTGGAATATTGAGTCCTCATGGTTATCAACGTCATATTCAGTTCTCCCTTGTATAACAACTGACCACCTTTTACTAGAAGGATATTTGACATAAAAAACTTGTTTTGCTTGGTAAGCCATCATGAAAGGATCTTCCTTAGAACCTATCTTTGCAAGATTAACCAAGGTAAAACCCAAATCATCAACATGCACTCCTATGTTACTATCAACCCATTTACACTTAAATATTGGAACTCTAAATTTGACGTAGTCAACTTCCCATATTTCTTCAATTACTCCAAAGTAACTTATTGTAGCCATCACAGGATTGTTGTCGTTTGAATTAGCAAAGTGCATTGACTCTGCCTCAAGGGTAACACCATTATTCTACATTGTACTTTTCTAATCCTCAGTGTTTTTGTAAAAAGAGAACTTGTTAATATCGTACCCAGACCATGTTATGACATCAAAGTTAGGTCCTCGTGCTAACCATTTGAATTCATCAACATCACAATCGTTTTGAAGAATTTTTTGTTTAAACCATTTCAAAAACATTTTGTTATGTTCATTCAATAACCACTTCTCATTTGCACGTGGGTTCACTGTCTTCAACAAAATTTTGTGGTCATCTATGTATGGAAGAGCATCATCAGTATTGTTCAAAATATACAAGTGTGCTTTGAGTACCTGTTATTAATCTTTTCGAACTATCCTCACACCTCGTGTGCTTTTGCCTTCTTGCCTTCCTTCATACCTCGACCTCGGTACGCCTATAACATCTACTTCTGACATATATGTGGTACAAAACTCAATTGCTTCCTCTAAAATATATCTTTCAACAATAGATGCTTCTGGTCAATATGGATTCTTCACATACCCTTTGAATATCTTCATGCATCTCTCAATTGGGTACATTCATCGTAAAAACACAGGACCGCATATTCTAATTTCTCTCACCAGATGAACAATTAAATGGACCATGATATTAAAAAATAAAGGAGGAAAATACATCTCTAGTTGAAACAAGATAATGATAGCTTCATTTTCTAAATCATCCAACCTAGTAGGAGCAATTACTCTCCTACAAATAGCATTGAATAATAGGCAAAGATGAGTGATGACTTGTCTAATACTTTTTGGTAGAATTCCACAAATAGCCACTAGGAGAAGGGCTTACATCAGAACATGACAATCATGTGATTTTAAGCCAATAAGTTTCAAATCTTCCATTCAGATGAGGCTTTTGATATTTGAAGGGTATCCTTGTGGTACTTTAACTCCTCTTAAACACCCATAAAAACTGATCTTTTCATATTTTCACAAACTATGACATGCTGGTGGCTGTAACTCAAACCGAACACCCATCTCAACCAAATCCTTACGAGCATTAATTATATCCTTTGTCTTTGCTTTAATATTTAGCAATGTACCAATTATACTATCACAAACATTCTTTTCCACATGCATAACATCTATACAATGTCTAACATCTAACTTCGAACAATATGGAAGTTCAAAGAATATCAATTTCTTCTTCCATATGTTTTTCACACCACTATGCTTGACATTTTTCCCGTAAGTGACTTCGACGTGGCTCACTCAGTTATACACTTCGTCACCAGTTAAGGGTAGAGGTGCAGTTCTATCTTCCTGACAACCATTAAAAGCTTTTTTCAACCTGCGATAAGGGTGATTACATTTCAAAAATTTTCTATGACCAATGTAATATGTCTTTCTCCCATATTTTAGTTGATGGTAACTTGTGTTCTCTTCACATATCGGGAAAGCACGATGTCCTTTGACACTATAACCACTCAGACTTCCATATGCTAGAAAATCATTAATCGAGCAAAATAACAATGCTCTCAAATTGAAATTGACCTTTTCATATACATAAAAAAATTCAACACCATCATTCCATAAGAATCTCAAGTCCTCTATCAAAGGACTTAAATAAACATCTATGTCATTTCCCGGTTGCCTTGGTCCTGATATCATCATAGACAACATCATATATTTTCTCTTCATGCACCACCAATACGACAAATTATAATTAGCAAAACAGGCCATGAACTATGTTTGCTACTTAAATTACCATACAGATTCATTCCATCAGTTGCAAGACCAAGTCTGAGATTTCTTGGATCACTTCCAAACTCAGGATACAAAATGTCGATTTTCTTCCATTGTGGTGAATCGGCAGCATGTCGTAACAACCCATCATATTTTCTCCCATTTGAATGCCATGTCAAGTTCTTTGCATCGTTAACATTGGCAAAAAAATGTTTTAAACATGGTATAATTGGAAGATACCACAATACCTTGGTAGGAGGACCCTTTTTCATGTCATCTTCATCCCCGTCATCATCCTTTACTTTGTATCTTGATACCCCACATCTGGAATACTTATGCAATCTTTCGAATTCTTTTCTATACAATATACAATCATTTGGACAAGCATATATTTTTCGGTACTCCAAACCCATTGGACACAATATCTTCTTGGCCTCATAATGACTGGTCGGCAATGTATTATTACCTTGAGGAAGTATTTTATGCAAAAATTCAAGTAATTGAGTAAAGCTTCTATCAGTCCACCCATTTCTTGCCTTCATACTAAATAACCGTAATACTGCTGACAAACGTGAAAAACTTGAACAATTGGGATACAATTCTGTTAGTGAATCATCTTTCAAAGAATCAAACACATGGGCTTGGTGGAAACTCTCTTCTCCAATATCACAAATCATGCCTTCCATGCAATCTTCATAATATAGATTAGAATGTTCACACTTATCTTGCTTAGATACATATGGTAAGTCTAGAACTCTACCATGCCAAGTCCACGTTCTATAGTTCTTCAAGAAACCATCACAAAGATCATGCTCTCGTATCAACTCAATATTAGTCTTTTTTCCATTCACACGATTCACGCACAGACAGTAATATCTTTCATTTATTGATGCTCCATTCCATTTAGTAAATTCTAAAAAATCTTCAACACCTTTCTCATACACATCATTGATTCGACTTGCATTTATCCAACTTCGATCCATGACTATTTTTAGTGAAAGATTTTCACACACATTACTCAATGACCAAATTAAATATAAATTGTCGAGGATCGAACATCCCCAGACTCAGTACCTAAACACGTTTCTTATATATCAAACTATGCACAAAGAGCAATTCAATACACACAAACATTTTAAACTTACATGCATTACAGACAACCATTCCAATCATACAAGAATGTCTAAATAAAATACAAATTGTCGGGGACCGAACATCCCCAAACTTAATGCCCATACGCGTAACATATATATCAAACACACATAAAAATCATTCACATCTAGACAACCATTCCAATAATTCAGACACAACATTTCAAAGAGGATAAAAATAATACCTCTTGAGGACCAGTGGTGACGCCAAGCACAGAGAATGAAACCGAGCACAATGGAGCTAACAGAGAACACCAACGCATGCATAACCATGAAAAGCAAACATAAAGTTAATAAAAAACTGACAACAAATGAAAGCAAAACAAAATGGAGCACAAACGAAATAGAAAGTTGTGAATGAAAGAAGTGAAAGCTTGAAACGAAAATGGTAAGTTGAACAGAACTCGAAACGAAAATGGTAAGTTGAACAGAACTCGAAACGAAAATACGCACCGTTCAAACAAGTCTTGAACGAAAATGATGGAGAAACGTCAATGGAACAATGTGAAACAATGCCTAAAAGCGTCGCAAGGGTCGCCAGAACAGTGGAAGAAAGGCGCGCGCAGTGGAGGAATGAAGAAAAAGTGAAAGTGAAAAGGCGCGTGTTGAGATAAAAAAGGTATATCACGTTGGTTATTTACAATCAACCAACGTGATATACCCTAAATCCCCAATTTTTTTACCCTGAAGCAATATCACCTCGGTTATTTATCCTAGAATCGATGTGATATTGAACCCTAATTTTTATAAAAAATTTCACATGTATTTCTGGAGCACGCACCACGTCTGTTGGTACTAGAAACCGACGTGGTGGTCAGTAAACACCACGTCGGTTTGAGCCTCATAACCGATGTGGTGTGTGCAGCACCAAATTTTAATTTTAAAATTTTGAATTTTATTTTTACTGTCATTTCTATTACTGTTTTTAGGTGTAACCAACATTGGATATAGAACTCGACGTGAACTATGTTCAATTATTTACAAAAATACCACCACGTTTTTTGCTACGTCGGTTTGGCTTTTAACTGTCCTTTTACTAAGACATAGAATGATGTTTTCTATTAGTGAATCTTACAAGGTTTCAATAGAATTTGAACTTCGATACAACTCTGCACACTATTCAGTGGACTATAAAAAATGTTAGGTAATTATTCTTAAAAATATATGAATAATGAATAATGATATAACTGACTTTGCTATTTTGAATTTTTTTTTATATAAATAAGATTGGAGAGTAATTTAACGAAGAAGGAGAATATGAACTTTGATAATCAATACCAAAAGTAAAATAAATAAAGAAGAAGATTTTAATGAAGATTCACTAGAAATAAACTAAAAGAATTAGAATAAGAAATAAAGAAGCTCTCAATTTTATAAACTCTTAGATCATAGAATATTTCCTGATTCTCTTAGAATATTATACAATCGAAGAGTCGTCAAGAGACACATGTTTGATGAAATTCATAAGTATAGAATTCACATGAAGTGTACAACACATCATTTTCATAAGTGTAATGACGGTTGCAACTACTTCACTTGGATTTTAACCTCTCTATGATCCACATGTGCTTCTTGGAAGTGTAATAATGAATTTTTCCTTAATTTTAGAAACTACCATGTGCCTCTACCAAATTTCAATGAATCACCCATGTGCGAGAATTAATTAGGAGTTAACCAAAATATTAAACATAGGATTACTTGAGTTAACTTTAGCTTAAGTAGTCTTATGTTATATTTGGATTTCTAATCTTTCTAAACACTTGTTGGGTTCCTTTCCCTCTTCCAAAACCTTGGCATGTTCCTTACAAAAGAGATCCAGCTCCTTTTGCAAAGTCATTTTTGAAGATTTAATGAAATTATACTTTGTGTAGGTCATCTTTAAAAGTCTTGAGAGTTTTCTTGATAGGGCTCCTCTTGGTGTCTTACTTCAATCATGAGTTGCAAGCTTGTGGAGGAAGCTTTGAAAGACTTGTACCAAATGGAAAATGTAGGAAGAGCTCCAAGGAGTGTAGTGGAAGCTTTATGTGGAGATGTTTTCATGAAGATGTTCGTGAAGGAGTGAAGAGTATGGAAAAAGCTTTGTGTGATGGATGATGATGAACTAGAGAGAACAAGGAATTGATAGAGGTTGGGCCAACTATCAAGGAGTCTTGGTTTAACTCTAGAAAAGCTTAAACAATGAAGCTAGAGATAAAATTTTGTAGCATTTCACTAAGGTATTCAAGCTAAATTTTACATTACATAGCATTTATAGAATTGGAATAGAGGAAGAAGCTTGCAAGAAAAGCCTCCTAACCTTAGCTTCTATGACATGCTTCTAACCTTATCTTCTATGACAAGCTTCTCAAACCTAGCTTGCACCTCAAGGCCCTCACAAGGTGATTACAAGTGGCACAAGGAGAGAGCTTCTCTCATACCCTAACTTAGACAACAAAGCTTCAAGGAGAGGTTCCATGTGGCAACTCCTTGAACACGTCGAACATTGTTTATGGGCTTCAAGGCCCAACAATTAAACTATGACCCAAAATACAAGGCCCAAATTATTCTAAAATATTCTAAGCTATTTATACAATTTAGAGGACTTCTTCTTGATGCTCCATTTTCTCCAAAGTGATCTTTCCAGGTTGCATTCAAGCCTGAGCAACTAGTTGAAAGTCCACACAAGCTCAAATGGACCCAATCTTCTAGAAAGCTCTTGATTCACCCTTTAGTTTTTTGTCCTCTTTATTCTTTGACTAAGGTGGTTGGGGCGTATTCCATCATTTCTTCTCTTGGTTTGATCATTATCTTGGAAGGTTTTTTCAAGTGGAAAATCCTCCTTGCACTTGTCCTTTGGGAGTCTCTTTAAAAGGTGGATTGTTCTCCCTATCTCTTTTCTTAATCCATTTTCCAATTTCTTTTGCAAAATATCCTTTGTTTTTTATTTTGTTTCTCATGAGTTTTAGGATACATAGGAATTTGAATCACCATGGGACATGTTTTCGCAATCTTCTTCTTCTCCAACACCTCCTTAATTGATCAAGATCTTATCATCATCGTATGTTCCAAAGCATTTTTTATATTCAAACAAGATCTCAAAAAGACACTAGGCCTATTCAGGTCACTTAGAGGATGCCTCTTTTTGGATGGATTAAATCAACATTGATGGTGTTACTAAAGGATGTCATCGGTATGTTGCTTGTGGTGGTACTTTTAAAAGGAGTCAATTTGGAATAATACAAGGTTTCTCTTCTTATCTGAGTATCAAAAGATCTTTTTATGTGGAGCTTATGGATGTTATCTTAGCTAAAGAGAATGTTATGAATCATTGTTATAGATGTTTATGGTTGGAATGTAATTCTAATTTGGTTGTCAAGCCACATCTCTCAGTCTATTCCTGGGTTATTAGAGGAAGATCGATAAAATGCATGAAAACTTGTGAAGCTATAACTCTTATGTGCCTCACATTTTTTATTCGTGAAGGCAATTGACGTGCAGATAATCTAACAAATTTTGGGATTGATAATACATGAAACTTTATGGTTGAATGATCTTTGTTCTTTTATTAGTTTAGACTTCTTTTATAGTAAGTATCAACTCCTAGATTTTCATTTTGTATAACTTTTCATTTGTGGGATTTTAGTTGTATGTTTATTTATCATGGGTTTAGTTTTGTCCCCACATATTTTTGAATTGTTTTTTCTTTGTTTTATATGTAGATTTTCATATGGCGGCATATGACTTCTGAACTTTTAGCTATCAATCTAGTTAGGATGTCAAGGTTCGTAATGATATCTAATATATGGACTTTTAATAGAAAAATACACTAATATATGATGCACTTTTTACAAGTTAAAAAAAATATTTTATACTGTCAACACCTGATTTCGTCCGGGTAGATTTTATTTCAAAAGTGCTCTAAAAAATGTTTTATTTTTATTATTTATAATTTGAAAAAAAGTAAATAACAAATAATAAAAAAAGAGGTAAATAAAATAAAAAGTAATAATAAAAATTGAGGGAAGATCTCTGAAGATCTTTTTACCATCATGTTTTCTTACTCAAAAAAATAAAAAGATTTAGGAAATGAAGAGGCATGGTTTCTTGGGAAGTAAAAAAACATGGTTTCTTGGCCACTGCAAAAGCATATTTGGTCTCTTGGGAAACCAAAAGGCAGGGGCCTTTTGGGAAATAAAAAGAAAGGGCTCTCTTTAAGGGAGGGGGAACACAAAAAATGAAAAAAAAAAGAAAAAAGAGGAGAGAAGGGTTCCAAAAAAAAAGAAGAGATTATACTCTCATGTTATTCTTCACTGGAGAGGGAAACTATTGAAAAAAGGAAGTAACAAGAGCTTGTGAAGTAACGAAAAGGGGAGAATAAAACACTTCGGAAGTATGATTTTCATGATGGAAGGGACATAATGTTGCATGGGTTTATCGAATGATATGATTTGTTTATTTGTTTGTCTCTATTTTATCTTTTTACAAACATGCATATATGTCTTCATTCTTTCCCTTTTTATTCACTCTATGTCATGTCACCTCACAAGCACCAAAAATAGCACTCAAATTGCCCCAAACTGCACCGAAAATAGCACCAAAACAACCCCAAACTGCACAAAAACAACACCCAAAACTGCACCAAAAATAGCACCCAAACAGCACCAAAACAGCCCTAAACTACACCAAAACAGCCCCAAACTGCACCAAAAACAGCACCCAAACTGCACCCAAAACAACACTCAAACTGCTCCAAAAACAGCCACAAAACAACACCTAAATTGCACCAAAAATAGTCACCAAAAACAGCCCAAACTGCATTGAAAACAGCCACGAAACAACCCTGAAACAACCATCAAAACGGCACAAAAAATGCCCCCGTCGACGTTGCCGCCGCCGTCGCCGCTGTCGTCGCCTCCTTGCCACCGCCTCCTAATCCTTTGTCAAGTGGTGCTGGTGCCATGGTGTCCTTGCACTCACTATCTCATGCCAAAAATGCCCCTAATCCTAATTGGGTTCTAGTTAGTGGGTTGCTTCTTGCACCACATGAGTTAGGACCTACACCCACAAATTTCTCAAATTCCAAACTACCCTTAACATTTTTTTCTTTTTTCAAAAAAATATAAAATAAAAAAACTTTGATAGTTTAATTTTGGGTTATTTCTTTTTTTTTTTCTTCTTTTAAGGTCTACTTTTCATATTTATTCTTGTTTTACAAAAAAAATATGTTTTATTTTAATAAATTTTCAATTAATTTCTTAATTGACCACTCGCGTTATATGGGAATTAATTCGAATATTTTTAACTTCGTTTGGAATATCAAAGGGCCGTACGCTTCAAGCGATATTCAAATGAAGTTTAACTTTCAAAAACGCTAAATGTTCTAGAAATATGAAAAAATAAAATATACCAAATTTTCAAAAATATAAAAAACTAAAATATAAAATTTTCAAAAATATAAAATTTCCAAAAATTAAAAAATATCAACAAACAAACAATTTTCTATAAAGAATTACGTAACACTGATTCTCTATCCCTGATAGAGATACGTAGGAGCAAGGTCAAACCTTGTCGAACCCTTCCAAAACTAAAAATAAAATATTTGTTTGTTTTATCTTATTCTCCGTCTCTTTCTCGGGAAAATAAATGTTTTGAAAAATCACACTTGGTTTATTTATTTAATTAAAAGTACCGTCCTAGGACTGGCGTTGTGGGAGTGCTAATACCTTCCCCACACGTAATCGACTCCCGGATCTAGATTCGTTTTTACAAACTAGCCTTATCCTCATTTTTTAGTTTTTCCATAGTTTTTCATAAAAAACTATGGTGGCGACTCCATTGTTTTAAATTGATTAATTTTGCAGATCATTGTGTCCCCGTCGTGATCCCGGTTGCGACAGATGGCGACTCCACTGGGGATATTTTGAGAGTCAGGTCAATCTAATTAAATAAGTAAATGAGTGTAATTTTCTGAATATTTGTTTTCTCTTTCATTTGTATTTTTGTGTGCTTTTTTATGTTTACTGAAATAATTGAACCCTAGGGTGGATGACATGTCAAATATTTGCTTGGGAACTTTTCTTGTTGTTTTGCAGGTGGGGAGTTGGGTGCATTTTCTCCCTTCACACACACACCTTTACTTTTACACATATAATGAGTGGGGCCCTATACCCGGGTCTGGGGGAACTTACAAATAGAAATGGGTTGTGTAGCAATACTGACAAGATGTACTTCCTTTCTCAGTTTTTGCGAGAACCCCAGCTAGAGTTGGTTTACTTTACTTGCATGCTCGAAAGCAAGTTGTTTACCAACTGCTGTGAGTAATGTGATGAAGTGAACCATAGCTCTAGTGGCCTTATACCTTTAAGGATTAGGAGCCATCCCATGTGAGTATGCATTTACAGACATAGATCTTGAGCCGTGATATGCCAAACCTGGTTTAGGACACTAAGGGAGATGTTCATGCGCTTCAACCTTCCACCGATTTTATTTGTTGTCGTAACATGCGCATTGCATATTTTATATTCATAACATAATCATAACTCATGATTTTCTCCACCAATGCATTTCATATTATCTCATTTAGCTCTCTTTTTTTAAAATAGTAAAATTATAAAATTGTCTGCATATCATCATGGAGTTAAACATGGGGTCTGAAATTGAGAAAGATTTTGAATCGTCAAATCTGAAGAAGAAGTTATACATTCTAGTATTAGAGAACAACCTGATCGGCCTCAGGGAGTTGGGACAAAGGCTTGGACCAATCCAAAGAGGGATTTTTAGAAAGAGATATGGGAATTTATTGGGATTGTTAGAAGCGAAAATCCAGGTACCTGCTGTCACTGCTCTAGCACAACACTCCAATGAGATGCTTCACTTTTCGAGACTTCCAACTGGTGCTAACATTAGAAGAGTACGAGCAGATCCTTGATTTGGCGTTAGAACGAGGAGTCCCCTATAAGCACCTCGAGCAGCACGTTTCAATCCCCACATTAGTTGGAATTATGAAAGTACATCCAAGAGAATTGAAGAGTAGACTTGTCACTAGAAGAAACGTGAAAGGGTTCCCCAGAAGTATTTGGAGACATATCTGCATCAACTAGCTGACAAGGAAGATTGGGAGACGTTCATGGATGTCCTCGCCTTGGTTGTTTATGGTGTGTTGGTGTTTCCAAACTAGGAAGATCTCATGGATTATGAGGCAATTGGTGTGTTTGTTGTTGTGAAGACCCGAGCTGAGAATCCTATCTCAGCAATATTGGCTAACACCTATGCAGCACTTGATTTATGGCACGAAAGAAGAAAGAGGAAAATGGCATGCTGCTTGCCGGCTCTTTATGTTTGGCTGGTTTCCCGCCTCGGGGAGAGAGCAGTTGGTTTCAGATGTCCAGTCGAGTTGGCACTGAAGCGAGGGCCTGAACCGAGAAGAGGAGATGAATGGAAGTAATTCTTTGCTGGTCTAAATGAAACAAAGATTCAATGGCAACCTTCATGGCAACTAAGATCACGCCTTATTTATTATTGTGGAAAGTATCCAAATGTGCCACTCATGGGGACTAAATGCTGCATCAATTACAACTCGGTGCTGACCCAACGACAATTTGGATATCCGATAAAGGAGCCCCAACACCTGCTTCTCTAACTGCCTTGTTGTTTTATTATGAGGAGGGCAATGCTACTGAACTCTTGCGACAAGTTAGAAGCACTTGGAAGAATGTGATTTACATGGATAGGGACTCCAAACCACGGGCAATAGATAGAGAAGTTCCTTAACGCCAATGGATAGCAGAGAGGGTAAAAGAGGTCAAACTTCCTTTCAAGTTAGATGCCCCTGGCTAGAAAAACAAGGAACAAATGCCAGATATCGAGTCAGAAGAGGTCAAACGGTTGAAAGAAGAGATTGAAATATTGAAAGGAGTGAATGCCAAAGTGGTTAGTGACTTCCAAAGCCTCAGCCACAACTACGTGGACCTGAAGAAGGACTATGAAGAAAGGACAAAAGCTCACGAAGAACTGATAAGAAAGTAGAAAGCAGGGAGGGATTACACTTTCAGAATCAAGCAAGACTTAGCTGCCGCTAACACTGAGTTGACAATGAGGGCCCAAGAGCATGATACAACTTCATCTGCAGAGTGCCAGTGGAAGAACTTATATGAAGTCATCAAGAGGGAAAAGCAGGAGGCATTGAGAAGGTTGCTTGATCTCCAAGTCAGAATCAACGGGATGGAACAACAGATGAAGGAAATGATGGTAGAATGTGAAAAATGTGTTGAGGAAGTGCACCGCCAGCGGACTGAAGCAGAGGAACAGTATCAAACTATGCTGACTCAGATAGAAGGTTATATGGCCGAGCAGGAGAGAACCGTAGAGCACTGGAAGAGATGTTTTTCTCAGTTGGCTGCTTTAGCTAATGAAGCAATTGATGGGGTTCCGAGAATGTTAGCCGAAGCTGAGTCATCATTGTTCTTCTTTAATCTACCAAGGGAAGTCAAGATTTTTATAGAGCATTGCAAAGGATTGGTGGCGGAGATGAAGAATATGATTAGTTATGCTAGAAAGTGATAGTTGTTTGTTGAGAAGATTGTAATGACATTGTTGGTCAAACCATTTAGATTTCTCTATCAATGTCAGACTTCTGTTTGATTTTCATGTGTTTTAAATGACATCATGCAATTTTAAAATTTTTGTTTGATTTATTTTCTGTTTCATTCTTTCTATTTTTTTCCTAATTCATTATTTAATAAAATAAAAATACAAAAACGTAATAATGGAAAAATTTTAACGACATCCCTACAGAACGCGGGCTAATAATAAGAAAATGGAGGGCTGGGGTGAAATGCAAGAAAGCATGAAGGCCGATATTGACCAACTCAAGAATCAATTTGGACAGATGCTCAAGATGATGGTAGCCTTAAAGGATGCAGTCATTGCCCAAAATGAAGAGGCTCAGTCTTCACAACAAAGGACATTACAGACCCCAAATCCTAATCATGGGAATAAAGCAAGTCAGGAGTTCCCTCCATATGGTCTGCCTCCAAATTATATGCCGTCATACGAAGAATATGAGGACCAAGAAACCATACCACTAGCTGCTAATGCTGCTAACACTAAAGGTCAACCTGAGTCTACTCAGGTACCACCTGTTAGTCACGTTGAAAAAGGAGTACTTAATAAAATTCTTTCTACTAATCAGCCACGAGTTCTGCAAATTCTTACTGGTGAAGCATCTGGAACAAAGGATAATATTCCTAAGGGTATTCAAACTGTGTTGATTAATGCTGACATGACAAAGGTCAATCTGGATATCTTATAGGAGAGAGTCAGAATGATTGAAGGAGCCAGTGCTTGTGAATTTGGAGATGTTGTTGGACTATGCCTAGTCCCTGATGTCGTGATACCTCCCAAATTTAGAGTTTGAAAGGTATAAAGAAGCGACATGCCCAAAGAATCATCTGATTATGTATTGTCGAAAGATGGCTGCTTGCTGCTCAAGTTGCACTACCTTTACATGAAAAGGAGATGATAACTATGTTTGTTGAGACCTTAGAAGATCCTTTCTATAAACGCGTGCTTGGGAGTGTTTCCTCCAATTTTTTTGATCTTGTTACTATCGGAGAAAGAGTTGAACACAGGTTAAAAAGAGGAAAAATAGCACAAAACCCATCCGCGGTTACAACTGCTAAGAAGCCGGGGTTCAATAATAACAACAAGAAAAAAGAGGGAGAGGTGCAAGCAATTTCTGCCTTACCACATTGGGAAGGGTATCAACGACAATTTCGACCCAACTATAGACCCTCATCTGCTTATGTCGCAAATACCGTTCTGGCTTATCAATATAATGGTGCTCGACCCCAGTCTGTGTATAGACCTCCACTTATGACTCATAATGCATATCAACCCAATCAAGGGGGTCAGAGCTCTAATCAGGCATAAAATCAAAATTTTGGCCAAAGGAGTAATCCAGGGGAGAAGATTGTGAAGTTTACTCCTATTCCGATGACCTATGCAGAGTTGTTGCCTGATTTGCTAAAGAATGTAATGGTGGCCTTATGTCCAGCAAAGACCTTACAACCACCATATCCTAGATATTATGATGCAAATGCCAAATGTGAGTACCACAGTGGAGAAGTGGGCCATTCAAATGAGAATTGTCGAGCCCTCAAATCTAAAGTGCAATCTTTGTTGGACTCAGGGTGGCTTACTATCCAGGAACAAAAGCTAAGTGTGGATAAGAACCCTTTGTCCGGACATGCGAGTGGCACGGTTAATGCTGTCATGGGGGAAGAAGATCTAAGCTTGGTCAGAAGTGTAATTGAAATAAAGAAACCTATGAATGAGGTTTTTAGAGCAATCTGCCAAGCTGGTTTATACCAATATGAATATAGGCCAGAGGACAAATGTGGTTTCCATGCTAGCATCGAACATTCTGTTGATGAATGTGTTGAGTTTAAGGATTTTGTGCAAGACTTGATACACAGGCATATTCTACAAGTCAGTCATCAAAAGAAAGAAGAAGAAGTGTTTACTGGAGAAGAATGGACTCCACAGAGGCCTAAACCGTTGGTGATACAATTTTCCAAAACCACTAATCCCATGCCTTCAGGACGACAACCTTTAGTGATACAGATACCATCTTCTTTCCCATATAAGAATGATAAAGTTGCTCCTTGGAAATATGGTGTCATTATCATTCAAGAAGAGCAGAAACATGAATCAGTGATTAAGGCAAGGCTGTGATTGATAACATATCTGGAATAGCGGGTATGACTAGGAGTGGTCGTGTGTTTACTCCTCCTGACTTGAGAGGTGAAAAAAGTCGTGATAAAATTAGAGAAGAAATGGCTATGGAGAAGGCAAGATCATTTTTCAAGGGGAAAGTTGTTCAAGTTGATTCAGAGCCTGAGGAGAAAGAGAAAAAAGAGGTTACCGATGAGGATGCATATGAATTTCTGAAATTTATCCAACAAAGTGAGTATAAAGTTGTTGATCAGTTAATCGCATGCCCGCGAGAGTGTCTTTGTTGGAATTTTTAATGCACTCAAATTCTCATAGGAAATTATTAATGAAGATTCTGAGCATAGCCCATGTGGAACAAGACATCTCCTTAGATAAATTTGAAGGGATTGTTAGTCACATTACTGCTAACAATTACTTAACTTTTACTGAGGATAAAATACCTTCAAAGGGCAGAGGACATAACAAAGCTCTTCACATTTTGGTCAAATGCATGGACTATTTTATATCACGCGTGTTAATTGACAATGGTTCATCTTTGAAAGTAATGCCAAAAACCACCCTGAATAAATTGACATGTGATGGGATTCATTTACGTTCAAGTACCATTGTGGTGAGAGCTTTTAATGGGAGTAAAAGAGAAGTTATAGGAGAGGTAGAACTACCAATTCGAGTTGGAGCATGCAATTTCCAAGCTGTGTTCCAAGTAATGGACATATTACCAGGATACAGTTGCTTGCTGGGAAGACCTTGGATACACACAGCTGGAGTAGTGCCTTCTACTTTGCATCAGAAGCTAAAATTCATAATTAATGATAAATTATTGTAGTTTCTGGGGAGGAGGACTTACTGGTATGTGGACCAGCACCTACTACTTATATTGAAGTCGCGGAAGAAGCTTTAGAAACTTCTTTTCAGGCTCTGGAGATAGTTAGCACAACCTATGTTGAACCCTTCAAGGTGAATCCATATTTGTCTAACGCATCATTGATGATTGCCAAAACTATGATGAAAAAAGGATATAGACATGGCAGCGGTTTGGGCAGAAATAATAAAGGGTCTATAATGCCACAAAAGCTTATTGAAAACAAAGGGAGGTACGGTTTGGGATACAAGCCTACTCGAGCTTATCGGAAGAGGGTGGTTGAAGAAAGAATTGAAAGAAGTCGGGCCAAGATAGAGGGGCGGGAACCAAAGACAAAAGAAAATTCCTTGTCCAGCCTGGATCAATGTTTTTCCAGTGCTGGATGGATTAATCTTGATCAAGTGGCGGCGATCGAGCAGGAGCATGAAGATGAAGGCTTCAATTTTGTGCACCCTTGTCCTCCTAATGAACAAATTGGCAATTGGGAATCTGTAGACATACCTGTGGTGTTTACACATGATAAAATGTAATATTCTAGGAGAAGAAACCTTTGTTTGGTTTTGGACAATTTCTTTGTTGTGTGATG
>Ga0099825_1003364_pt1 | contig 21271 bp, 14 predicted proteins | sample SiratroredBW_FD_76838 | JGI IMG/M metagenome (GOLD analysis project Ga0099825, IMG submission 76838) | Root nodule microbial communities of legume samples collected from California, USA - Siratro red BW | ecosystem: Host-associated > Plants > Roots > Nodule | place: USA: California | collected... | reverse complement strand
TGTATACAAATTTTATAAAACTTGCATGGGGTTATTGTGCCGACATAGCAATGGAAATTGGTTCAATTGGTCATGAACTATAATCTTTGGATTTACATATGTGAAATGGAGAACATCGCTGTTCCTGTCCCTTCTTCCATTAAAGATGGTAGATTTTAGCATTCGAATTGGTGTAGTAACTTGCTTGATTTGGTATCATAGAGTCTCTGTCTATTGTGATGCCAACTAAATTTTATCCTCAAGCATTTTTTTAGAAATCAAACACAAATGATGCTCGACATTATTGATATTCGGACGCCATTTTTTTAACCTGCTATACAACTTCCAAATTATTTTTTGCCTACCTTTATCTTGATGTAATGGTAAAGTTGTTTAGTCTTGTAGGTTAGTCTCAGAAGGAGTTTGCTGAAGGTGTATTTAATTTATTGAGAACTCTGCGCACGAGGTGTCCATTTTAAAAATTGTTAGAGATATATACAAAGTTTCTCAATACTAAAGTCAGAGGTGGCCTCATTTAAAGGCATTCATGGTCCACACAATAAATTCAAACACAAGCTTAGGAGTTGTGCTTTTTGTTTTTGTGTAACCAATATATTCCTGATTGCGACGGGCATGCATTACAAACTACCTCCCTATATTCGTAGTTGTATACACTCTTTGTTTGGTTTCAAGGAACATCCTAAGACTCCACTTGAAGTCAACTAATAGTTTGGTTAAGTTTTTGTTAAGACCTAATTGTATTTACCTATACAGCATAATGTCTTTTTTGAAAAGTATGAAAAAGTAGCCTTAATGTGCAAGTAAGGTTTCTTTCATTGCAAAGCAAGTTTGAAAGAACGTCAATACGTCTATCTCCTCATTTGTGGCAAGAATTACCAGCTCTTGCCATGCATTTCTTACTGTCGAAATGATGATGCTTGGTGCATAAGACATTGTGGCAACATCATAAAAGTGCAAAAATTCTAGTAAGACTAGTCATGCAATTAAATAATACCACAATTATAAAGGTGAGAAGTTTGTATACGTTCTTATGGCCTAATACTCACGTGTCTGTCAACCTGCATCTTTACATGTGTCGGCGATGAAAGGAAATGTGAAAAGGAACTCTTGTGTCTGACGCAACGCAATATAGCAGTGTCAATATGTAGATGAACTACCACTGATCTATTTCGGTAAATAACATGCAGTTTGTTGGTGAGGAAGGTAACCACACCACTGTACCTTTTGACAGACCAATCAATGCAACTTCCAATAACATTTTCATATTTACAAGTCAAATAAGCGTGTATATAGCAGCAACAGGAGCTAGAAATAAAACTGTGCTAGCCATCATAAAATTTGAGAGAGAACAGCCCTCAGTAAATAATCACTTGTATTCATGGCAGATCATCAGAGACTGAGGATCCACCCTATGGAAGGGGAAGCCCCACCTCCCCCAACAACCCCATTGGTACCTCCAGGCTCCTCAAGATCAGAAAAGGGTATCCCTTTACACCGTCCTCCACTGCTACGTTCTGTGCCAGCAGTATACTCCAAACCACAGAAAAGAAGCTGCTTCTGCAAGTGCATGTGTTGGACAATAAGCTTGTTTGTTCTCCTCCTCCTTATCTTGGCTGCAACTATTGGAATCCTTTACCTAGTCTTCAAACCAAAACTTCCAGATTACTCAGTTGACACACTCAGGATAAGTGATCTGAGGCTGAACTTTGACATGAGTCTGTATGCAAAGTTTGATGTGAAGATCACAGCAAACAATCCAAACAAGAAGATTGGCATCTACTATGAAAAGGGTGGAAAGTTAAGTGTGTGGTACACAAACACAAGGCTTTGTGAAGGCTCACTGCCCCAGTTCTACCAAGGTCACCAGAACAAAACAGTGCTGAATGTGTCCTTGAGCGGTCAAGTGCAGTCTGGAAGCACCTTGATGACGGCACTGCAGCAGCAACAGCAGACAGGACGCATTCCATTGGATCTGAAGGTGCATGCACCAATAGCCATCAAACTTGGGAGGTTGAAGCTGATGAAGGTCAGAGTCTTGGGAGAATGCATGCTGGTGGTGGATAGCTTATCATCTAATAATCTCATAAGCATCAAGGCTAGCAACTGCAAATTCAGAATGAAACTTTGATTTCCATTATGAGAGAGTTTGCCTTGCTTCATCTCATTTGTTTGTATTCTTTTTTTTTTTCTTCTTTTAAGATTCATTGGAAGACTTTTGATCCTTTCATGAATATTTTTTGAGTTCTAGATTTTGGATACTCCATAAAACGAACACCCGATTTACTTTTATATCATCAGCTATTATCTTTCCTTATGTATTTCTTCCTCTTTGCGGGTGTTCATCAAACATTTTTCATGTTTCTTACACTTCTACTCTGCTGCAGTTCTATACAATTGTTTTGTTATCTATCTTTTATAGTTCTTGATTTTGACAGTATATCCGATTGCCTGATTTTGATTGATGAAGTGGATCATCTTTCAAGATTTGGTGACAAGAATGTGCGACAAATCACTGATTTAAGATAAAAAAACACAGAAACGGCATGAATTAGTCAAACTTCCTCCAAACGAAGGATTGGATTGAAGGAAGTAAAAAACTACGACATAAAATGCTACGAAAATATCATAAATATGTTTCGTATATTTAAGATATTTTAAAATAAGAGAAATGATTATATAAAATGGAAAAGTTTTCATTTGAAACTTAATTAAAAAACAGAAAAAATGTTGCATTAATGGATATTTTTTAAATCTTTATATAAAATATTAGAATTTAACGTTCCCGATGAAAGATGAATCCTCAATAAGTGATTGTTTTTACACAACACTCAAATTCAATATTTTATTTATGAAAAATAGAGCACATTACCCAAATTAATGTTGGCATTTCATATTTATTCAAATTACTTTGTTTCAAATTTATCTTAAAATTAATTTTGAATGTTTTAAAGAAATATTAATAATAAAAGCAACCTTCTATTGCATTTATTTATATTATTAATTATAGGTTGCAAATATAATTTATTTATCACATTTTTAAAAATTATAAAATAAAATCCAAATAAAACACCGGTATAAGGGAAAAAAACGAAGGCAGGTATCGAACAGTTTGGCTATTGAATTTGAAGGAGGTGAAGGTGAGAGTGTGGAGAAGGATTAGGGTTTTGTGTGCGTGTGTATAGAGTAGAAGAAGAAGGATTAGGGTTTGTGTATACGCAAATTCAGAGAGATAGAGTAGAAGAAATTTCGATTGAGGGAAAAAATGGGTAGTGAAGACGATTCGATCGAGCAAAGCGTTGCGTCCCGTCGCGAGAGACTGCTAGCTCTCAGAGCCGCTCAGGAGTTGTCCAGTGCTCCCGAACCGAAGGATAACGACGATGGTGAAGAAGAAGAAGATCAACAACAAGAGTGAGTATCTATCTACCTTCGTTGCCTTCTCTTCCTCTGATACACAGAAAACACTCACGGTTATTGAAATTGCGTTGCAGAATGAAGTTTCGTAACTACGTTCCTCATGACAAGAACCTTCAGGAAGGGAAGCTTGCCCCTGCGGTGCTCCCCAAGTTCGAAGACCCTGTCGATGTGCCTCCACCAGAACCTCAGGCCCAGGAGGTACAACTCTACCGCGTACTCTGTGGTTAATCCGTCGTTGTTTTTTTCTCTGTCTCTTCATTTTGTAATGTGTATTTTTATATATATATATAAAAAAAAAATAGGATCCGTTTCTGAATATTGCTCCGAAGAAACCTAACTGGGACCTGCGGCGAGATGTGCAGAAGAAGCTTGATAAGTTAGAGAAGCGAACTCAGAAGGCTCTCTATCAACTCATGGGTACTTTCCCTTATCTCAAAATTAAATTACCTTGTTTCATGACATGAATCTTTATGCCATCTGCAAATACTGTCCGTTGGTTTTCCTTGCCTACTATTGATTAACGCTGGAAAACTTGGAGTTTGCTTTTGGTTTCCCTGTTTCATTTGTTTGTCTCGTCAGCTTTGCCTTAAATGCTAATTCCTGTTGACAGATTAAGCAAATTGTTTGTCATGATGATATTTGATTCATGGTGCTGTAACATAAATGGTACCGTTTATTTTTGTTTTCTTTCCCTCAATTTGTTTATTGTATTCAAAGGCGTTGCTGCGTTTAGGAAAACACTTTTAGTTCACTGCTGGCTGCTTTTTACTTGGCTCCTTTGGGTTGATATTTAGCAAAATGGTGGATCAGTTGGTGAGCAAAATGATAAGAGATTATTTTGGTCTCCTAAACTTGCTGAAGACTATAAAAAGGAAAGACAGAAGGAAGAATAGAAATACAATTGATATCTTTCTCTTTTTTTCCAAATAGGAAGGCCCAAATGTTTGTCTGGCATGTCCTTGCCACTTTGATGCCACTTGTGTGCCATATAGACAATTTATACTAGTCAACGAAATAGAGTCAGGGTTTAGGACAAGGTGACATTTTTGCTAGCTAGTAACTACAAATTTTTACTAAAACAAATAGAAGTGTTGGAAGTAGGACCAAAAACTAAACATTTGTTGAGGCTAACTTAAAAGACTGAAATGAAAGTGTATTCTGCATCGGTTAATTATATTTGGGTCTTTATTTCCTTACTATTTATAGAAAATAAGTAGGATTAGTTTGTGTTTAAACTGAGGTTATCAAATCACAATTCAAATTGTCAATCAATCACCATTTAATTTTTGAATTTTGGTTGTTTGACTAGAGTAGCAGTGTTTTAAAAACATTCTACCAAAAAAATTTTAAAACAACAAATTACATGGTCAAATAGGCTGATGATACGGCATGCAAGGTGTCATTTCATGTAGCTAGAGCAAGGAGTCATGCAGAATAGCACCTCCAATGAGAATGCAACAATGCATGCATGTATTTTTTTTTTATGGTACATAATAGTATTAATCTACTCTTATATGATAAAATAGTCTTCTCTCTTGAGAATGAGGTACGCACCCAAATTAACCGGCATAAAAAGGAATGACAACTGAATCAGGTGCAAACTACAATGACTAGATTGTATTTTGTGTGACTTGACCTTCTCATTCCCTTTCCCAAACCGGGGCCCAAACTCTCCCAATGTGTTCCATTTTGTTACTGTGCTTCCGTCAGCCCATTGTCCCCTACGTGGTAGTAACCCCTATCACCTATTGATTTTTACTAATTTCCAAATAGTTCATTTTTTCGATTTTTAAAATAAAAAATTGTGGCTGACCAATCAGGTAATTGCTGAACCCTAATTGGATTAGGTTGGTTCAGTTCTGTTTTCCAAACTCAACCGGAACCATCTACTTCCATACAATGGATAATGTCTACTAATATGTGATGTATCTGATTAACGTATAATCTACTTTAATAAAAATAGCAAATTTAACACAGCTTTTTACTTTAGAAAACAATTTCCTATTAGCAGAATAGTTGAAGCAAATAATATAATATTTTATTGTTAAAATGTTATTAACATAATACAGATCATGTTTGAACTAATAGATAGTATTTTTGTTTTGTAACATGTTACTATATCAATAAATTATAAAAAATAACTTGCATGCGTGTACTGAAAATTCCATCCTCATTGAAGATGTCATTTAGCTCATTTCACATGAGGCGCCTTGCCAGGTGTTCCATGTGGCCTCCTTGCTACGAACAATATCAAGGTGTCATTCTATGAAGTTCCTTGGAAGGTGTCATGTAAAAGAGTTATTACATTTGCCACCTTGCAAGAAGCAAGGTTGAATGACTGACACCTTCAAAAGAGCTATTTCATGTTATTCCTTGAAATAAGCCACATAGAAATACAATACTGCATTTCATACCAGCTCGCCTGCCTACTCAATAAAAGCAACCTCATATTGGTATTTAGTTTCTATATTTTTTGATAATTTCTCCTTTAGATACTATTATTTTAGTTAAACGGCTGAATTTTGAACTAGGAATTGACAGAACTCCTTAACCCTAAGGTTCAAGAAAGAAAATCATAAACCATGTTTCATTAGTTAAAACGAAAACAAAGGAATATTTGGCTAAATAAGGTGTGCATTTAGTGACTGACTGACTGACTGACTGACTGTGAAGCTTGTGTTTTAGAAAAATGAAAACAAAGCCACAAAACAACCAACTAGGATACATCGAGTGGCTGCTTGAAGTCTTCGCTTCAGAAAATTGATAACAGCAAGGGAATAACCAAATAGTGGGGCCTTAGTAGTGCTCCTTCTATTTCTTCTAACAATTTAAACTTGAATTTTTTACTTTCTAAAGAAAAGATCAAGTTGTTGAATCGTGCAATTCATATCAATGATATAGAATCACGTCAACTCATGCACGTTTTGGATGATTGAAAATCGTTTGTGACTTATCAAATGATATGAAATTATGTATTATTAGCTTAATCATATCAAATCATGCAATTCGAATCACAAACAGTAAGAATCTAATCACTTCGGCCTAAATAAAATTAATACATTAAAAAACCAACAGAAGTCTTATTCCCAACCCATATACACAAAATAAAGAATAAAAAGGACAAATACACCAAACAGTAGATCTTGGACATCCCTTACTATATATCCTACTAAAGATTATGAGTGTCCTTCAAACATAGTGTAATAACTTACAGCCCCTTACATTCGTGCACCCAATCCCAAAGGAAAAAATTAGCCTACCCCTTAGCATCAAGAACGGCTTTAGGCTTTATAAAGTGTGTTCACTGCAATATAAACTCACTACGTGTTTGACTCCCTGCCAGTGAAAGTTATACCTTGTGTAGGTGCTAAGTTCCACCTATTCCTGCAAAACAGAGTTAGTAGAGCACATACACAGAGCATACACATAACAGTACCCCACACCTTTTCTTTTGGTACAACTCACTAACAACATACATATCCTTACAAGGCTGATACACACACCCAGAGCACCCTGAACCAATCACTGCCTAATATCTACTCACCAAAGAAACGGCCTTCCTCCTAGTCCATCCATCCGTACACACTTATTGTGTACTACTACAGTCAATGCTTAATCTCATTAGATAGACAATAAACATGCAACTGGGTTCAAACGAGACACAGTCATTGGATGCCATCTAGGTACTAAATTTAGTATATGTGAATCTAGTATATGTGACTACTAAATTTAGTATTATCAATTGCAATTCTGATAGGGTCTTTAGTTTCCGCTGGCCATAAGTAAGCAAATAATTTATCTATATTCTATTTAGTTGGATAAGAGAACTGCTCTTAGTTTTTCTATCGTCTGTATTAGTTTTAATTTGTAAATACTACACCTTCATCTGAATTACTTGTGTAGTCGTGTGCCTTCTAATGAATTTCGAATCACTACAATGCTTTTTTAAACAGTGGAACAAGAGAAGCAAAAACAATTGACTGAAGGAGATGATACAAATGGCACAGCAGAGTAGATTGCAATTTGTTACGGCAGCTGAAAGGTATTGAAGCAATATGTTGAGAACTCTTGTCCCATTTAGGCTTCTTATTAACACAGAATTGGAATCTAACAAACAGTCATTGCAATTTAGCAGTGTATCGTGAATGTTGTAACCATTCACTTCTCCTTCAATGAGCAAGTATGCGTAAATTAGATATTTTTCTAGGGGTGAATATCCCTGGATTGTGATAGTTGTATTAATTTGTCTATACATAACACTACTCAAATATGGGAGATTATTCTCCTCTTTTATGTTCCCTGGCCATTGTGGAAATAGAGATTATTGATCTTTTGGGCAATGATATCCGAACCTCAAGTGAATTATGTTCAGCATTGATGATATTTTTTTTAGATATCCTTTTTTAATAAATATTTGCCCAAGTAACTACATAAATAACCAGTTTTATTCTGTTGAAGAATGAGTTGGTGAAGCCCTGATATTTCAACTGGCTATTTAATTTCTTTTTACCAATTGCTTTGAGAAATCGGTTGGTGCTAAATCAATTTAACGTTGTGTTTCAAAATTCATTAAATGATTATTAAGAAGTTTAAATAATTAAAATTCATCGAAATAATTTTCATTTGTTATTAAAAAGGAAATATGGTATTTGTGTATAGGTTTTTCTTATTAAGTAATTTTCTGTAAACAATTGTAAGTGCAAGTGTATTTTTATTTAGTTACATAATTTTTCTTAGTAAATGCATTAAATTGAGTATTAAATAACTCACTAATATTATTCAATATTTAACATTCAATATTTAAATTAAATATTGAATAAAAATAATACTTTTTTCATAGAGTAAAATATTAAAGCTTTAATTATGAAAAATATTATTATAATCAGTATTTTCTTAATAGCTCGATGAGCGTTTTGACGGCATATACAATAGTACACTTTTCTTAGCGTGATAGTATTCATTTAAAATAACGTTGCATTTTAGAAAATCACGGGACAAAATGAGTACTAACGTTGAAATATATCTAAACAAGTTCAGCTTTGAAATTGATGCATTTTCTATTCTTATTTCATCATTTCTTATTTTTGAAAATGATACCAAATCAAAACAACGCATCTACATGGACGGCTTGATTGACATGGCACACCAATGTTTGATAAAATGTCGAGTTCATATAGTTAAACTGTCAAGAATGGTACTAACATACTTAGATCCCCTGTTAACACGTCATGAATTCCCTTGCATTCAAAATAAGAATTTTAGCACAACCTTAAGGAAACCATATTTTCTCTGCAATGCACAAGTCAATTATACACACAATCACTTGTACAACTTTGACAAATGGAGGATTTGACTGATTTTACACAGAATCAAAACAGTAATGATCGTATTATTTGGGGTATTGGCAAGGAAACCCTTTCTTTTCCTAAAGTAGACAATTTACATTAAACCCAACTTGAAGCTCTATTTCCACTTGCTGGCCTTCTTTTTTCAAATATTGTGGAGGGAATCAATTTATGAAGAAAAAGCGGGGGAAAAGGTAGACACAGTCAGAAATAGTTAATTTTCAACCATTGACAAGCATTGGAAAATCACCCTTTTGAACTTGAAGTTGATTCGCATCCTTTCTTCTGATATAAGCTGACATCTGAGATCTGTAAAGCTATATGGTTTAATCAATTTTCATTTTGTCAGCCATTGACATGATTGGTGGAACCACTTTGTCCCCCCTTCACATTTTCTGTTCTCCAAGAGGAATCCACCTGAGGAAGTTGATATTCATCTGGTTTCAAAGCCAAGGCAAAATCAGGCAATGTTGGTGCTGTTTCCATGATTCTGTAATAATAAACATTGACACAAGACGCATGATTTCATCAGTCATCTACTTCACTTTTCACTAACCAAAAATCATTACCAACTATGAAATTTCATTTATGCAACATTTTACTAATGCACTGAAGTTTACCTCTCATAGGAATACAGATCCCGGTTTATTCGCACCTTGCTTGAAGTATCCTTAGGAATTTTCTCGAAAAGATATTTCATTGTCCCCCAAAGTGGTGGATTTCTGCACCGTGACTGTCAGTTAGATGGACCATAAAAATAATATTACAGCAAAAAATGATATTCTGCTTTAAGAGAACTTAAAGGATGAATGAATCAACACACTGGCATGACGTCTCAGTGATTTGGTTCAGCTCATAAATAGGGGCAATGAAAAAGGTGCCTGAAAGCTTTTAAAAATAGTGAATGCTCATGCCAGAGTTGAAGTACACAAAAAGACCTCATTTATGAGGCCATTATGCCTTAAGTCTGTTGGTCACCGGTCTCTGGACAAGTGAAGGATGTAGGAAACTATAGTAAAGTTTGAAATTCCTAAAGTCCTGTACTCTATCTAGAGAGAGGAAGAGGGAATCCATAACTTCATTCAGAAGCCAAACAATTTTAGCTAAGTTCATTCAAATTAATAAATAATTATATCAGAAGGTTTGGCTAAAATATTGTAAGGTTCATATGACCTTCAACATATAATAAGAGATGATACCAAAGTTTCCTCTTTTTATTCTTCACCGTCATTTAACTGAATTCAATAAGTTCACTCTGTCATTGTACTTTCAGAGGTAAAACAGGGAAACTTGTTAAATTATTCAAGAATCACAATCAAGACAAATTAAGGTGTTTCACAATTTCAATTAAGACACAGAAACTGTGGTTGGTCTTCATTTATCGTTCTTCCAAAAAAATGACAAGTTGCTAGCCTTCCAGAGACCGTAGTAAATCAATACGTAATGAATAAGCAATAAACTCTCTGAATCATACTCAGTCTAAAATGAGGTGAGCTTTGTGTTCACACTTATGTCTTTAATTTTTAATCAAATCTTTAGTCAATGTGGGATTGGACATCTTGAATAACAGGGTTTAATTGGCCTAACAAATAGACTTAATTCAACTCTGCAAAATAGACTTGTAAGGTATGATTGTAGTTTACTTATATGCTTTGTTTTAGTTATATCACTTGATGATGTGGAATTCACAACATACTCATTCCAAAAAATGGGGTAAATATAGTTAAGGATAATAGACACGTGATTTTTAAACATCAAAACATCAGTAGAACTCTTTTCTGAAGATAACATAACATAAACATAACAGCATAAAAACAAATCAGTTTGTTCAAGGGAATATTGTGAATAACCTTGACAATGGGGGTGCCGCATTAAATGCTTCACAAAGCTTCTTACTTTCTTTGAAATACTCATCAGCAGCTTGTAAAGCAGCTACAGCCATCCCATGAGATTTCTCCGTGTTTCCCTCATCAAGAATCAATCCATGATAATAATATGCTGCAGCCTAGAAATCATTACAATATAAATAATGAATCACTCACATCACTTGCTTCTGCCAAAGCCATCTTCTTTACTTGTTCCTAAATTTTCTTTGTAAATATGAATTACCAATCATGCACTCAGCCTCTACTTATAATTAGGTCACTCATTAATCAAATGTCCATACAGACACTTCCAGCTACACTCTGTCCATATGAAACATAAAGACCTAATCCCCTCAACTTCTCAAATTTCAATATGAACTTTATATTTTATCTTGTAGAACATTGACTAATTGATGCATTTGATACTTCATCTGCATTTATAAGCAGAAGCCAGAAACCACAAAATTCCACTCTAGTTGTGCTATTATAGAGAAATTCATAATAATTAAATAGGAAGATACAAATAACTGGGGAGAAAAAACACAAACCTTTGCCTCAATATACTTCCATTTCACAAAGAGACGATGTTTTTCACCCCAACCATTTGCTAATGGAAGGTTCATAATATTATCTTGAGCCTGCAAAATGAAAAGTGTGAATAAAATAATGTATGCTGGTTAAATGCACTCATATTAGCAAACTAATGCATACATATGCATATGAGAATATAGAAGTAAATTAAAGATTTGTCTAAGGGAAAAAATGCTATTGTTTCAGACTCGAGAAACATGTTGGAGATCCCATCAGAAATTGGGTATAGAACAAAGAGAACAAAAGATAAATTGAGAATTAACAGTTGCCAGTTATTACTCGGTTTTGAAATTCTTGTAGAAAGAAACCAACAAATTTATCAACAGAAATCATGCTAAGAGAACTTACACAATGCAAAACCAGAAAAGAAATTGTTCCAAAAGACAGAATGATATTCACTGCATTTGAATTGATTAAGATTTGTACAGTTTAAAAAAAAAAAAAAAAAATTGTATTTGAATTTATATAGAAAAGGTTACAGGCTCGAGTACAACTTCTAGATTCTAGCATTCTTTACACACCTCACAACCCCACCCTAGAAAAAAATAAAGAGAAATTGATATGAAATGTTCAAAAACAAAATGCATCAGCAATAAAATGACGGTTCCCGTAATTCCATTAGATATGTCAATCAATATTTGAAATGCATTAACTATGACAGTTGTAAACTTTGCATCTATACCTGTTGCCAATATTTCACCATCTCACATGCAAGTCTACGCTTCACTGCAAGAGTGGCTTTGGCACTATCAATTGCCATTCCAAGTTGGATATCTACACCCTATTAAAACAGAAAAATAAACAAATATACCCAAAATAGATATGAGATACAGAGGGTGGGAAAGGTATCTAAATCTGTATATTGAACAGTCCCTTTCTGCAGTCTTCTATGCAGTGTTGTTAAATGTTTTACATGGCATTAAACCCCAGGTAGGAGAGTCATATATACTCCACTACAGTTTTGAATCACACAAATTCTTAAATGGAAAAATGCATTTTTGGACCTAAAACTTTTAATCTAATATGTTAATTTCGACAAAATCCAAAAGAATTTATACAATGAATTCAATCAAAAAGATAGCAACAATCAGAAATTTACACAATGATTGTAATCACAGATCACAATGTCCCCCTTTTTGTCCCTTGCTAGCTTTAAGTTTCACCCTCAACCCATAAAATTTGCATTCTATAATTTATATATCAATGGAACTAAGAGTTGACTTGAAATTTGGGGTACCTACTAAAATGACTAACATTTGTTTCTCAAGCACTTACCACTAGACTAAATGTTATAATTTATAGTTACAATGCAATTCTTTCTACTTATGTAGTGACTCAAAAGTCATAATTTAATTGGAATTTGGTACCAAAGAATTGATGCACCCTGCAACAATCTCCCCCTCAATAATTGTCTTGCTAGAAATCAAATTCTTTGATTGTGATTTGGCTCATGTGACCCTGCCACGAGACAACATGAGCCAATTGATGCAACGCACAACACCTAATAAGTTTACTCCTTCATTTTCACCCTTGCCAATTCATTCTCCTAGATTATAGCAACACAGGCATGAACTAATATACTGAAAAGTCAAACACATCTTTCTCAGATTCAATTACTAGACATGCAAAATTTTTGTATTACTCTTCTATAATCTTAAAGTGACAATTTTGTTATGACTAGTCTTACCATGAGCAAATTTATACATATCCACTTAATCAATATTTCTGTAAACTTTTAGAAGAGGAAATGTCTGAAATCTGCTTGACCAAAAACTTTTGAATGGCCCACCTAATGTGGAAGATCAAACTGAAGAATGGTAACAGATTTTAAGTGGAAAAAACATCTATGTCAAGCACAGAGGATTTTTACATGAATGTCTATTTGAATGGTGCTCACATTGTTGGCAAATGTGCCTTACTCTAAGCAAAAGCAGATTATCTTGGGCCCATAACCCCTTTTCCTCTGATTATAATGGCAGTTCTATCTTCATAAAAGAAAAGAATAGAAAAAATATAGGAAGCATAAAACTAGTCTTATAAGCTTTGGCTAATCCTACTATGTTCTCATTGCCCCATTTAATAGAGCAAGGTCGTTTGTTGTTGTATTCTCTTGAAATCAAGCATATTGATTCCCAAGACATGCCACTAAAAGCATTATTCACTAAAAGAAAAACTTAGGCATTGTAGAATTGTTATTAATTAATGAAGTCTAGCAAACTTAACATTAACCAAATGATGTGAGCAATTTTATTATAGATGTCAGCATTATAAAAATATTAAACATTTTTGTGTTCTCAACTAATAGCCAAAGCTTTTAGGTTAGTTGGTTTAAAATATGATATTTATTGACGAGATTTCACATTGACTAGAAATATGACCAAATGATAATATACAAATTGATACAAATCTTACCTTACAAGCCAGTTGTGAGGTTGAGTTATGTCTAAAATCCACTCTTTATAAGATGGTATCAGAGTTTATCCTAATAAAGTTTGTTAGACTTATCATATCACCTGTTATCGACCACCCAAGCTTGGTTAACAGGGTGTTTTGTGAGGTTTAAGCTAAACCTAAAACCCACACTTCCTAAGTATATCTAAGTCCTATCCCACTCATGATGATGGATCACTCACATATGTCTAGTCTAGTAGACTTCCCGCTTCATATGTCAAGTTTATGATGTCAAGAATGTGTTAATTCCTTACTTAAGCAAGCTTTTGGGGTTAAGTCCAGCATAGTCATTCTTAAGGCCAAGTTAGTTAAGGGGAAGTATAAGAGTTCTAGTCAGTGACTAAGTAGTCCAGAGTTTGACCACATATTCCCATATTCTTCTAAAAATAAAGCAAATTTAAGTACAAGGTAGACTAGAGTAAGAGGCTTAAAAAGTACAAAAACATTCATGGGCCTCCTTCAAACAATTTAAGCATCTTAGATAATTGTTTTGTGATTTAATATTAGAGCCTATTTGATGTGAGGCTACCATCAAATATCCACTATTGAAAACTTCAAATCCCAAATACTAACTTTGTGCATAATGAGAATGTATTAAGATTCCACATTCTCCCGGAAAATGCCTAAATGACAAAGGATTTTTTATAATAACTTGCGCTTTTGATCTAGCTTTGGGATTGAGTTAGGCCTGGTCCATTCCCAATTTTAATAGCAAATATATAAATAAACCCTAGCAAAGCTAATTCCACTAATCATTTGCTTAAAAATGCAACATAACTTTGCAAAAGGATGATGGATGAGAAGGTTGGCTCAATAAATAGTTACAACATACAAGAAACATCCGTTTATGTAATGGGTTTTGAGCTCATAATTCTCTACAAGGCAAAAAATAGTAATACCTGTCCCAATGCTTGCAAACAAAGTGCTCGAAGAACTCCTTCTGCAAGGTCTACAGGTAAACTTCTCCTAAAATCAAATTAACAGTGAGAAGAGTGATAAAAAGAAAATGAAAATGGTTGTTTAGATTACAAAAAACTGTTAGGCAGTCAACTGATTGTATTACATGTGTACAAACCTGAGTTCAACAGGCAACTGTGGAAGAACATGCCTTACAGCACAATCAAGATACCCAGCTGCCTTAAGGAAGATATCAACAGAAGCTCGTCTGCTTTCTGTCAGTAAATAACCAAAAGTTCAAACTTCCCAATAGGAATAATGTACATAAACGCATCTATGAAGCAGTATCATTCGAAACAAGTGAAAATTTACAGGATATTTTGTACTATTCTGTCAATAAGATGATGAAATTTCCATTCCAAATTATGATAACTACATATGAACACAAAGAACTGCAATGAATTATTTACTGCATAAGCAATGAACAAACAAGACGGAACAAAAAAGAGAGAATTATCTTTCTTCAAACTTGAAATAGAAACTGACAAATTAGTAAATACTAGTCATTAAAGACTACATATTCCGTGTAACCACAAAATCACAAACACAAAGCAGAAACAAGTTTAACTGAAAAACACAAGGTATTCTACAGGTGTTTCCAATTGGAATTACTTTTATTCGATATATTTTGGTTGTTTGATGTAAAAAAAATTACCAGGCAAGCAACAAGGAATATGTTGACATGTGCCAATAAATCTTAATACTCACCTTCTGATACTTTTGGCTGATTACCATCAGTGGACATTCTGGGAAGAAGTAATAAATTGGCCTGTGATAATAATAGCGTAGCCATCAAGTGCAAAACTGACAACACCTCATACCAGGCATTTGACATGGCTGTTTCCTGGAAAAATGCAATTGCACCAACAAACAAAAAAAGAAAGTGGAGCAAATAGAAAATTATCAGCATTATGTTGTATATAAATAAACATTCAAATGAAAGCAGAAACACAAGAATTAAAAAAGTAGGAATTACCTCTGCATCATCCTCCTGATTCACCCAAGCAAATTGTACTTTGTATTGTAAATGGCTTCCTGCACAATAAAGATAAAGCAATTAATCAGGACAAGTTGTGGAGAGAAAATTCATCAAGTACGAATGGACTAAAACTTGTTTTACCATTTTCGACTAATCCCAAGAGTACTGGCAAGTAGTCTTCAAGAGCCTGCTGAAGATCAGCCAGTGTTGAACCTCCTGAGGATGAAATTGTGTGATGCATCATTAAATTTGAGCAACTCATTCATTATATAATGATTCATCCTTGCTAGCACTAACCATGTTGAGTGGCACTTTTCCTTTTTGTTCTTGTTATTGTAGGCCCTTCTTGACCAGCCATTACGACTATACGAGTTCTAAGCGCAGACAGGCGTTCCACTATATTCTTGGACAAGTAATCACCAAGTGACTGGGCAAAATCAACAGGTTTAGGAATTCTTAGACCGGGAACATACACAGAAACCTCCCCAATACTCCCTGGTCTTCTTCTATTTCCACCGGAATCCTTTGGAGTGGACACAAAGCAGCCCATATCCTGAGTGCTATACCGGCTGAGACAAAGAAGACACAATGAATCAACACCAAAAATCTAGTGTTTCTGTGCACACAATGAGTTGCTATTGTCTCTGACATCAAGACACACAGATGCAAGGATCACAGTCTCACAAATATATTCTAGAAACAAAGATGACTATTCATCAATCAAAGTCCAAAATGTTTAGAGAACACTCAAAACTTAGGGGTAAACTAACAGCAAAAAGCCATTAACATGAGTAATTAAATGTCAACCAAAAAAGAAGTGGTAGTAGGTTACTCACGAGCTGCAATACATTTTAAGTCGTACCAGGGCTCTCCAATATTATTTTAAAATTGGCATATACTTTGTTTGACAGCATTGAGTTTTTTTTATTAGGCCATTTTCAGCAGCATTAATAATTCTCATTTCTTTATTTATTTTCCTCATTCCATAATCTTAACTCGTAATTAAAAATAAGCACCATGGATTTATCCAACTAACCTTGTCGTTTGCCCTGGCAGTTCACTCTTCACTGGTCAGGTCAAAAGTCCTGCTATTCTCTGTGCAAAAATTCACAGGAAGAAACGTGAGGTGAGGAAAAAAATATAGACATAAAAGCAACTAGATCACAAGAACGGCATGAGACATGACAAGTGTGGTCCGTGCTAATTCTTGATTGGGATGAGAAGGGAAAGGCTTCAAAAGATTGCAATAGGCATGCATAGTGAATTGGTAATAGTAAAACTAAAAGGTAACACTCCCCCCGTGCACCCCGTTACACCAACAACACAAACCCAACATGACTTCGAAGAAACTTCCTCAGGGTAAAGAAACTTCAAGGAAAAGGTTTCGGCTCACGAAATTGGAGAAGATAACAGGGAAGAGTTAAAAAATGAGAATCATGACTTGTGAGTAAAGGGTTTCCAAAGAAATCCAAACAAGCTACAATTGCAGAAACGCAAAGGAACATTTGCATTGTTTATATCTCTTTCTTGCATTAATTGAAGTCCTGACACAGCTTTACACCACTGTCACTAAAACCACCAATAAATCAGGAAAACGGTAATGGGAAAAATAAAAGCTCCACAAATCGAAACTGAAGCTTCAAGTTTGAAACTTTTTTAAACTAACGAGAAAAATGCTCCATTGGGTTCATAAAAAATCACACAAAACCTTGAATTTCAGAATTTGTATTAACACCCCACCTCCCCCCACCCAAAAAAAAACTCTGTCCAAACTCATTCCAACACATAAGTTGAACTGATTTTCCAACATGATACAATCCAAAGCAATCCCCAACCCACAAAAAGCACTTGTTCCAACAAACTCCTCACCTCTATTCATCATTTCCCAGAAAAAAAAAATCCACCTTGATATCCTATTCAAAATCACACGCCCCTAATGAGTCTTACCACGAACAGATTGAGTGGCATCAATTGAGCAAAGCAGAGTGAGGCCCCCAATTGCAATCCAATTAAGAATCAAAGGAACCCTAAAAAAAGCAGAGAACTTTAGAGGTGCCCAGAAGCAGAAACTAAACTTGAAAAGAATGTGATCCTTAGCGATTCCTTCAGAGAGACGAACAGAGACAAAGACAGATACAGAGACAGAGACAGAGTCTTCTTCTATCTTTGAGAACAAAATTACAAATATATTTTAATTATTGTGGAACTTTGGGATATTGCTTGTTTTTATTCATGCATAACAATAACATAATAAGAATATGATATGTGTGTGTCTGTACGACACTGCCTACAATGTTGTTGTAAGTTGTAAGCAGCCACAAACAACTAGAAAATGGTATTAGCAATAACATGAGAATTAGCATTAGGTGGCTTTATATATTATTCTTAATTACTCAGATTAATATATTCCTAACCATAGCGTTCAAATGGCGCACATTTTTCAAAACCACGTCTTTCTGAAGCCTCACTGATTCTCACTCTGTACTTTGTGCTGTGCAAAGCTGGTTTTACTTTGAAGGATGAAAATGAATAGTTATATGATTTTTATAAAATTAGAAAATACTTTTATATTTTTTAAATGATAAACTGTTTGATTTTGTCCTGAGTGAGTGGCAAGTGACCACACTGGCAATTCCTACAGTAAACACACCAAAGGAATTGCTTGCCGTCTCAGACTTTTTTCTTTTTTTTTTTTCCTTCTAGAAATAAATATTAAATATTAATAATAGATATAAAAAATTACAAGTGGGTACTACAGAGGAAGATTAGGTCTGCAGAAATTTCAATTGCATGCATGTGTGAGGTCATCACAAAACCAAGAGCAACCATCGTCTATTCCCAATAGCCAATTTCTTCATTTGTTTTCACTTTTTATCGTCTAGCTATTTTCGTCTCAAATATTATTATTAAGTTAATGATAAACTTAAACTAGTCCATTTTATTTGTGCAAGGCTTGGTTTAGTCAAATTTTTTCAAATTTCTTAGATTGATATTCTAAATTAAGTCGTCTAATTGTTTAAATGTATGTTTGTTTTATTGATTTATTTGTTTTGAAAGTGTTAGAACCTTGGATCGTACATTAACTTCCTATTCTTGTCTATCATATGAAGAGTTTGTCTATGTAATATTTCAAGTTTAATAATATAAATATTGTTCATCAACTAATTTAGATGTGATTTACTTACTTCAATAAAAGAATGATTTTGTGTTGTAATATTTGTTTTTCTTGTAAATTTTATTATAGATTAAGGTTCATTAACATTTAAGTTTAATTATCGTGTTAATTTTTATAGAACGAAATTGTTTAAGTAATTTCATATTATTGATAATTATGTTCAATATATAAGAACAAAATAATAAAATTAACCACTTTAGTGTTTAAAATAAATTGAAATTTCAGAGGTCAAATTTTTATTAACAGTTATATATTATGAAAAATCAAAAATTAAAAAAAGTGACACTTGGCCATCCACATCAATAAATTAAGATGTGTGCGTATTAACAACATTAAAGAAAACACGTGAATCACTCCCGAATTGTTGAGACTCAAATTTACGATGATGAATGCTGAAACTTTAACCCATAGCAAGTCCAGTTAATCCTTAAATTCTGTTTCAATGTATGTCTATAAATGCTTTTACAGAAAATAATTATTTATTATTTTCTGAATTTGTTGGAATTGGAATGACTCTAATAGAGTGTTTTTCTTCTGCTTCTTTTTTTTTTATTTATTAAAGTTTTCCCCTTCTTTTCGGCTTACGCATTTAGTTTTGGAATATGCCTAATTCTTTTTTTTTATTTAAGATGTTGGTACCTGAGCATCACTTTTAGACAGGATTATCATGTGAGAAAAAATATTCCCAATTTTATAGAATAGTTGTATTGATGAGGACTAAAATTTGAGATATTTAATTGAGCAAAAATAGTCTTTATCAACTGATTTATGTGTTCTGTCTAGCAGATATCTATGATTCTCAATTTGACGTCACAATAAATATGTAGGGTAAAAGAAAATGGAAAAATTATCAAAATTACGCACACTTAAAGTGAATATCACAGTCCCATTTCATGGATCCTGTAAAATGCTTAGGTCTCCATTTATAGTTTTTGTTTTAGTGTAAGAAAGTTTACATTTTTTGCTTTCGTGGGACGTGTATTATACTTTGTTTAAAAAAACCTTTTCGTTAAATTTTATCTGATAAATCGTGAAGAAGAATATAACCAAAATATGGTTAGTTTTATGCATGACCTGTCTTAATTATGGTATGTGTGTCACTTTCTTAGGTAAAATAATTGATGTGATATATTTTGCTCACTTGTGACAACAGAAAATTTTAGATGTGAATGTTCTCGATTAGAATGGAAAGAAGACAGCATGAGCCACGAAGTATCATTTTCACAACTAGGATCTATATCTATATATATATATATAGTTTTTTAAAAGGAAATATGTAAAGTAAAAAAAAAATGTCTATTGTAAATTGAAATCAATTAAGAATAAAATATATTTTCACAAAATGCACTTTTAATTTTTGACGTTGTACACCATCGTATCAATCCTTAATTAAGCTTAATGTTCATTAATTTGTATTTATGGGTAACCTAAAAGCCTTGAAGCGTCTTCATATTTTAACTAATTTAGATAAAAGTTGACATTTTCAAATTATGAGAAAACCTTTCACTTTATTTTATGTGTACTCTATTTCTCCATATTTCTAATTCAACTCATCTCAACCCCTGTTTACCTTTCACAAATAAAAAAAAAAAAAACTTTGGTATTAATCGATTTAAATGATATTTTATAAAATTCACAAGGATCAAACTAGTGGTAAAAAATTAAGATAATTTGTACAATACTCTAACCTTGTTATCCCTACACAAATTGATCTACAATCACAACAATATTGAATAACACTACATTTCTTAGAAAAAGCAAGAAAAAAGACATAAAACATTATTGTTAAGAAGTACAATGATTGTTTTGGTCTCATGACTCTATGGCTCATGATTGTGTATATAGAGTATAGATCCTTGAGAACATGAAAGAGTGCGAAGTTATAATTATTGGTATGGTTGTGTATGTAGCTATTTCCTTTTATGTTAGATGACGTGCCTTGATAGAAATGACATTGTGGTTTTCCCTGAATGTAACCATCCAATGAACAATGTTCAGAAGAGTTAGCATCTCTTAACAAGAATCTTGTAACTTTTTGCAACCACTTCCCAAGCACTTACACTTTGGTGCAAGTTACATGTATCTTCTCACTTCATGAGTAGTAATGTCACTAAGATACCACATCACATTTATGCTTCCAAGTGAAAATGCATGGATGAACCAAAATTGAAAAAAAGGAAAAAGAAATTACTGAGTCATGTATGTGAATTTAGGGTTTCCAAAGTAGAGATATTTGCGTCTTTCTTCCTAACTTTCCCTTTTATGATTCTTGCAATGTGATCCGTCAAATACTACATTTTCAAATATATATATATATATATATATATATATATATTTATAAAAGAATATAATATATTATATTTATTTTGTGTGAGAAAAAAAAAATAAAAAAAAAAAATTTTTTTTTTTTGTTTCACCAATTATTTTTATAAAAAAAAGAAAAAAGAATAATTTAAAAAAATTTTTTTCCCAAAATTTTTTAAAAAAAAAGAGA
>Ga0099825_1003361_pt1 | contig 21286 bp, 7 predicted proteins | sample SiratroredBW_FD_76838 | JGI IMG/M metagenome (GOLD analysis project Ga0099825, IMG submission 76838) | Root nodule microbial communities of legume samples collected from California, USA - Siratro red BW | ecosystem: Host-associated > Plants > Roots > Nodule | place: USA: California | collected... | reverse complement strand
TTGAGAGGTTTTTCCCACGTTAAATATTGGTGTTGTTTTCTCTGCTGTTTTTGATTGCGTATTGGATATTATTTGGTTGATTGACTGCATTCAGGGAGCTTCCATATTGTTTGGTTGGTAGTCTATTGTATTGTTTCCACTGCAGGTACCTATCAATAAATCTGCTCCAAAAATGATAGTTATTGGCATCATGAACAGGTGAACTAAGGCTAGTCGTGAGATTTTAGGGGGATATATGTACAGGTGGAGACCGATAATGAGATCCAAGAATCAGCACAAACGGACGAGAAGAACATACAAACAAGGTTTCATAGTACGCAAGAGAGCTATTCTTAAACTCTTCTTAAGAAGAGCCCTGGTATCATATCAAAATGGTATTCACCTTTGTATAAAGAATAATAACATAATATTCAACCCCTTGTTTTTTGTATTGAATGAAATCACAGCAAAAGAAAAAGTCAAAGTGAAAAGATAAAAATTCTTTATATATATTGAACTGAAACACAACAAAGGAAAAAGTCAGAAAAAAAGACAAACTATTCAAAGAAAGAAAAAAAGCAATACATATGTATTATTATGAAAAAAAATACAAAAGTTCAACATTATACACTCATATATATATATATATATATATATAGTGCCAACGGTAAAAAAATAATTCTAAAACAGAAACTCTAAAAAAGAAAAACATATAGATAAACCTATTTACAAAAAAAACGTCTAAAACATAAAACTTAATTGCTTTGAGACTAGCTGGTCTTTTCATGTGTTAAAGCTAATAGTATGTTGTGCGTAATTATCTTTTTCCTTTTTTCCATGATTAAAGGAATGGATTCCTTGCAGTCAAAAACACATAAAGTCCCTGTACTTAATTTTTTTCATATATTACTTAAGTAAATACAATACGAAAAAAAAAACGGATTATATTTTGAATGTAAGATCCGTGACTGCAGGCAATCGTTAGCTAGTTAATTTCGAAGGTTTCGGAGGTTTGGTTTCCATTGTTTTTTCTGAGATAAAGTTTAGAAACAGTAACGTGTATTTTTGACCAAAAAATTTAGAATCAGTAACGTTTGTTTTCACCAAAAACTTAAGAAAGAGTAACGTTTGATAAACATAAATAGAACGAACTATAATTAAATGATGCAAGCGAATAGATGTTAGTATACTTTTTTTATATAATTGTTATGAGTGTCTGTATACTTTTTGCTGTTTTCTTTTTCATGATTATCCTGACTCTGAATAATTATTGTAGATCAGGAGACTGATATAGATCAGCCCTACTTGCTCCTGGGCCAGCTATTGGCACTCCCCTCATTGCTTTTCAGACCCCCAAGATGTTGGTGTTATTTTTTATTTAATGAAAATGTCCCTAAAAAAGGAAAGTTTTTCTTGTCTACTAGGGCCACTTACTAAATGGAAAATCATTTCCGTTTTTTCATGAGCATAAAATAAACAATTTTTCATCAAAACACAGTTTTAAAAATTACATATTTTAATGGTACATGTCAGATGCCTAAAGATAAGACAAGTCAGTATAACATTATTATTATTTTTATATGATTAGTTAACGTTGTTACATACCGATATAAGAACAAAATTATTAATGAATGAAAATTCATGGACTAAAATTAGTTAAAAATTTAATTAGGAACTGAAAACCCAAAAAAAAAAGACGAAAGGATAGTAAATCCTAAAAAAGTTATGTAAAAACAAATAAACTTTCAACCCTTCTTCATCTAACCTAGTAAGCTAGCCAACAATATTTTTTCTTAAATTATATAATTAACTTACGTAATTCAATGTTTAATACTAGACAAAGTCATACATCCAAGACAGTGAGCATAACTTTTTTTCTAAGACTTTAGTAAGTACACTTGTATTGCTAGTTTATTTTATAAAATCAATGTCTATAATTTATGTTCAAATTCAAACTAAGTTAACCCAAATTTAAATGGAGTGGAATAGAAGTTTGAGTTCACCAGTAAAGAAAGTACTTCATAAGCCATGTCAATACCTTAATATAATTTCTTTCAAATTATGCTTTTAACAATAATTTTAACAATATAAAAGTTATTAGTTTCTTTTATAACTTTATATATTTTGTTTTGTTCTTTATATTTTCTATAGTTAAGAGCATTAAACAATACTGTTTTGTTGTTTGTGATGTAAAATCTTATTATTTTAACATAACTAATCTTAATTGTTTCCTTATTAAAAATGTTATCTTATAAATTATTTACGATAAAGCATCTTTTGTAGCATTTTTCTTTCAATTCTTTTTCTTTTTTATCAAACCAAACAATAAAAAGTATCTATAGATTTTTCTCTTTTCTATTTCTCTCTTATTTTATTTACTTTATTTATTTCCTCCGTACAAGAGTGTTAGATAAATTTCGACCTCAGAAAAACTATATCGCTATTTTAAAATAAGTGGCATCTTTCTAAATTTAACACACCCAAATTTCCAACGTGCCCCGCTTTATCGGATTGGCATCTCACAGTTACAGAATTGGAATCTGAAAGTGGAAGCCTCGAAGGTTATTACTGACACACACTGATTCCTTCCCTGCCATTTATTCTGCTGTCTACTTCACTTTTCTTATCTCTTTTCTTTTCTGACTTGACATTCAACGATTCTTGTTAAAGATGCTGCATGCATTCCTCTCTTTCATGTCTCCCATGATTCGTAGTACTCATCACTTTGTTGTATACCCATCAATCTTATGCCCTTTCTCTGTTACTCCTTCATTTCTTACCAATGCCAAAGGAGCCACCATTTGACACGCATCCTAAATCACTGGTTTAAGAATTACGTATAGTCTTTCTGATTTTGACTTTGGATTACTATCTCTATCATTAATGAACGTAGACTCATATCAGCACCTAGGGGACAACAAAACTATCATGGTATTCATCAATCCTTAATCAACATATAATCACATGTTATTCGTTCTTTTTATTAAATATGTATAATTGACAGTAGTACTCAGTAATTTTAGGGTATTCAAATTTAGGTAAACCCTAAACCCTAAACAAATTTTCAAAGACAGCAGTAGAGTTAAATATGTTAAATTATGTAATATTTATAGGTATTCAACTCTCTATAGACTTTCGTGTATTCTTGTTGTTGTTTAAACCTAGTTCGGTACTCTTATTCCCTCTTAACTTTGTTGTAATGGAGTATAACTTAATGTAATACAAATCTTAGATAGCCATTGTCCTTCTATCTTTTCGACTTCTCCTAACAAGAAGGGTATTGATTAACATGTTATGAAAGTTGAAAGATGTGAGGCTAACAACAATCCAAGGTAGTGAAGGAGACTGTTGCATGTCAGTCCCTAGTGTAACTTCACTGTCAAGGTTATGGAAAGTACGTACAAAGCACTGATGTGTATGGTTTCTTGAGGAATCAATTTCAAGAGGAAGAAAGTGGAATTTGTAGATGATAGGTGGCCTCAGAGTATTGAATATAGAGGGAGGGGCCAAAAGGTGTGTGTCCAAAGCAGAGTCTTGTACTATTGTTATATAAGCCATAGAAGTAGTCTCTTTCGGTCTCTATCTTCCTTAGCATTGCCAGCAAGGTATACATTGTTCTCCAGGTTTGGGCTTGGGTAGGGTTTATGTCATTGAGGTATTTGCCCTCAATGCTATGCAACACCTTATTTAATCATACCACGTTTACTCTCACATTTTTAGCCCTTTAAACGTATGTATGTTCCACCATGAGATCACTTAATAAGAAGCTGAAGAAGAATATTTGTGCCGGTCTTGGCAGTGTTTTTCTTGGCAACACCACACATACAAGATATAGCCTTCAATTATTGACCAAATTGTACACTGAGTATTGGAATACTTGTCTATTGGTCTACCTAGCTAATAACTATTATACTTACTATTTCTTTTCTTTTTTTTTTTACTTTTTTTAGACATTTTATACTAATTCATGATTTAAAGTAGATGTCGTCAATCTAAGTGAGAGTTTCAATTAATATTTTATGTAAAATGTAAATATGTTTTTCTAAAAAAGTAAATATATAAGATGTAATCAATTTAAAATATATTTATTTTACATTGAACTGGCCATTGATATAGTATATACTTTATTTTACAATGGTTTAACATGTAGTAAGAATGGAGGATTAATTAAAGAGTTGGTGTTGAATATCGACACTCTATTAGATGGCATTGACCAAAGCTATGAGGATGAGTTTGTAGCATTTAGTATTTGATAAAATATCTTCCACCCCATCAAAGCTCTCATTGCATTCATTCAGACCTTCATTTATGGAGCCAACAAAATGTGGTCCATTGCATTAGCCAGACACTATTGATTAAGTCAAAGATATGTCCACGTTGCAAGTAATAGTGCAGCATTGAGGTTGAATATCATTAAATATAATAATGGTTCGTTGGTTTTTTTATTTTACTTATCATGTAAAAGTCTAACAGATAATGTAGATAACATATGATGTATGTCTTTGAAGGTTGATGACTGATAGGAGTTTATAGTGGATGATTTTTGTGGAAGTCTCTTTGGGTCCACTACGAGTGATTGTTACCTGATGCAGAATTTATGCTTCATAGGTTCTGTGTCTGTAATGAAATTTGTAAAAGTGTTAAAACACTCTAAGTATTTTTTTTATTTATTTTTTATTGTTGATACAAATTTGAATAGATTAATTTTTTCACGGTATACGGTGAATTAAGTTCTGAATCTTTATTAATACAAGTGTCTATGATTGTGTTTCAAACAAATTGTTTCTTAAGAGAATATTGTGAAATAAAAACAAACAAACTATAGGCCATTATGTCTGAGTTGGAATGATGGGAAAAATGAATAGTAATGGGAAAAAAACGTCATTCTATAGAATATGCTGATGGGTATAATTATCATATATGCAACTTTTGTCTCCAAAACAGGTCCTCTATTGATGAAACAGGTTCATGGTAGTTGCTAACAACATTATAGTACCATATCCATGTGGCTATCACTAGATACATTCATCATAAAAATCATCGGAATATATCTTTTTGATTAAATTGTCAAATGAAAAAGAATAAATCACCCATATATTTAAACTACTAGATTCTCCTTTTCTTAAGTATTTATGAAAGAAATATCTAAAATATTTAATGATGTTATTAAAAAAATTGAATATTTATCACTTTAATTATTAAATTAATATATTTTAATAAAGATCAAAGATTGCTTTAGAGAATTTTTTAATTATTTAAAAAATTATTTAGAATTATTTTTTATATTTTAAAGACTACTTAGAGTGTGTAAGTTATTAACTTATTTGATTAACTTGTAAATTAATTTGAGCAATATAAATTTTTTATAAATATTTCAAAATAACTTATTTTATGAACTTCGAGTTTATAAACTACAAGTTATTACAGCTAGATTCTATCTATAACAAGCTATTATAGCTAGTTTCTATTGTGGTCTATTAATTTTTTTTCTATTACTAGCCTGTATATTTTAATTAATTTTTTTACCTGGTAGTATTTATTTAAATTATATAGAGACAATATTTTACCATTTTTAGTATTTGTTGTTTTTTTTTTAAATTTTTATGTAGTTCAAATAAAAATAATAATTATAAATTAAAGTAAACATGATGATATTATACGAAAATTGTACATAGTAAAATTTAAAAAAAAATTAATGTAACAGTAACTCAAATTGAGAAATAAAAAAATAAATTTGATTAATACTCACTACGTCAATTCATTCAAATAAAAAGAACTATACAACTTTTAAGAAAATAAATAGAAATGCTAAAATATTTAATAAAAAAATTAATTACTTTAATAATATATTTTTACTTAAGAACATAAATTTCATTTATATACTAAAGTTTATATAGTTATATATTTTTTATTTAATTTTACATTTACTAATTAGTTTATCAATATCGCAAACACTTTTAATAAAATAAACTAACTTATAAGTTTAGAAAATTAGAAGTTTATAAACTACCTTAGTTTTGTCAACCAAACTCTTAAATAAGTATTTTTACACTTTTAAAAACTACTTAGATGAAATAATAATATTTTGAAAATAAGATTGACGGTTTAATAGAAAAAATGCTATAATATCTAAAAAAATTAGCATTTTTATAATATATTACAATAGAGTTTGAATTTAAAATTTTATGAAAACTACTTACTAAATTTGTTCTAATAGATTTGAAACTAGTAATAAGACATAAACACTACTTATTATAAAAAAAACTACACATTTTTGTTGGCATTATGATATTCAGATGTCTCTTATGTTTCGTGTCTGAAGGTGTTGACGGGTACATAGGCATGAACCAAATGTTAAAGTGTAATTTGTAGTTTGTAAAGGAGTTTGAAAAATTGGGTCAAAGATCCTGCACGAGGTGAGATGATATAATTATGATAATGTGATTTTGATTTTGATATGGTACAGATGATGGGTCGGTGTAAATTTGTACCCTAGCATCCATCCATCCATTCATGCCTTATGTGTCCACCATTTGAAACTTCAATTATGTGATGCAGTAGAAAAGTTAGGGCACTTTCATTCTTCTGTGGCTACAGATTTTCCAATTCTATTCAATGCTTAATTGAGTCAATGAAGGATGACCACAGATTTTCTTAATTTCTTTTATATTATTTTTGAGTTCAATATTTAGACATGGCTTCTAAAGTATATCATCAACCATTCTCCCTTGATATATACAAGTATAATTATACAAGTTAAAAGTAGAATCTGACTCTCATAATTCCTTTTAATTAGACATTATTTATGTTTTATAATTTCTCTCTTTATTATGTATATTTAACACATTAGTTTTACAATTAACAAAAGAATTAATCACCTAATCATCTAATTATCTATCCTTTTTATCTCTGTACTTGTTTTTGTTAATCGTATGTTTCTTTTAATTTACTGTCTTTTGTCACTATCCATCAATTTCTAATTAAAATTTAGTGGTTTTTAGTGGTTTTGTTTAACGTTATATTATATTATAAATTATCATTACAATATTATTAATATGTACTTAATCTTAAATTTTACTCTTTATTTCTTATTTTGTAAATTTAAAATTTTTAGTGATTCCTTCAATATTATAATTACATATTAACATTAATTTGATTTTAATAAATACATGTAACATACTAAAAACTAAACATGTATTCAATTATCTCAACCACTTCCAAATTTCAAACAAAATTAATAACATTAAATATTTTGTAGTGTATTTATACGAGAAAAAGAGGTGGAGATTATTTATCCATAAATTAAAAATTAAATCATTTATTCTTAACTTTCTCTCTCTTTTTTTTCTTCTTCTTTATTTGTTAATCATGACTCTATTTTTCTTATCCCTTTAATTTTCTTTCTCTATTTTATTTCTTATATTTTGGTATTTTATTTTTATCTCTTTCACGATAAAATTACATCTTTATACACTCAATTAAATAAAACAATATAAATTAGACAAAATTTTGTTTTTTATAAGTTTTTATACACATTGGATTTCTTTCTTTTTTTAACTTTTGTATATATACTCTTTTTGTTATTATATATTATCTTATCTCGGTTAGTTTAAGTTTATAGTCTGGAACATTTTTAGAGAGTAAATCACGACTTTGTTAAATTTTTAAAATTTTTAGATAAATCTTTTTATAAAGCATTAAAAAGTGTGAAAGTCTAACTCAATCTTACATAACCAATTTGTAAGGTGATGATTGCCTTTACTTATATTTTATCATGAACTGGCCTTATTTCTACACCCCCTTGCCTTTACTTACATGTTATTATGAATTGACCTTATCTCTAATCAATGTGGGATCTCAAACACACCTCCTCACACCGAGACTATTTAACTTGTGCGTAAGGACTAGATATTTGTAGGTGGTGGCCCGTCAAACTTCACTAAAATAGACTCTGATATCATATTAGAAAGTAAGTTTAAGTCTAATTTAACTTTACAAAACCAACATGAAGATTGTTCTCAATATCATGAATTAACCTTATTTCTAGTTGATGTGACATCTTTAACATAAAGTGTATAATATAATATGTGAGAAAGTATTTTGAATTATAAATATATTTTATTATGAGTATGAAATATGATTGTAATTGAATTGATTAAAATTGTACTAAATATACTTGGATGGATTGAATTAATAATGAACATTATATTTGCATTAGTTTTGACGTGATCAGGTTAAGTTGTATTGATTATAGTAAATAAGTTCTATATATGGTAGTAGAAACGTATAATGATTTAGAAATAACATAATTATATCACTTAATTGTGATTTTGATTTGTTTTAAGTGTGGAATAACTATATATTTTAAGTATTTTGATGAGTAGACATACTAGTTGATTGAAGAACAACATTATTTTATGTCTAAAACTTGATAAGAGAGTTATAATCAATAATTTTTGGTTGTGTAATAATTTTATGAAATATATTAAATTTTCATTTTTCTGAAAACAGAAATAATGACAAAATAATTATTTTTATTAAAAGACGATATTTACTTAAGTGAAAAAGAAGACGATGAAAATATTTAATTTTTTATTAAGTAAGAGATCTTTTATCTTCTGCTAAAACAAAAATTATTTTCCTGTATAAGAAAATAAATAGTGCAAGTGATAGTTACTTGTTACGCCACAAGTGAGTAAATTTGACTATATATTAAGTTTACACTGATTGTGTGACATGTTTATATATATATATATATATATATATATATATATATATATTGACCGGTATATGTTTACTAAAATTTAAACATTACATTAGAATCGAACTAGTTATTTCAATAAGGAACTGGTTTTCATCTGTTTGGGCTATGGTAAGAAATTAATGATGCACAAATCCAATATTAAACCAGTCAAATTAGTAAACTACAACTAAACAATAAAATTATTTAATTTTATTTTAAAAATAACTTAAATTATTAATATTTTATTATTGTTATTATTAATAAATATTGATATATATTACTGAAATTTTAATTTAAATATGATATATATGATTAAATTTTTACATGTGTGTCAAACATTAAAAGCTTATAAATTTATGCTTAGTTTTAATTTTTAATATCATAAATTCTCAAAATAATTTTGTTGATTCTAGTTGAAGTCCATGTAACCATGAAACTTGAAACGTTGTCCGGAGAAAGAAAATAAAAAATAAATATAAAGATGCCGTGATAGACAATAATGCTACAATATATGCAGTACATATATAGATAGCAGCTACCTCCATTTTCTCTGCCACCCATCTCTTTCTCCATTTATTGCTTCCTTTGATATATCACTACCTGCCTATATAATCTCTTACTTTGCTTATTCCTTTTTATTGTTTATGTGATATCTCTTATCAATGGAAGCCAATGCAGATTATACACAAGATGCCACTGTTGATTTCCGTGGCAACCCTGCACTTTCATCTAGAACTGGCAAATGGAAGGCTTGTGCTTTTCTTGTTGGTGAGAATTAATCAATACCATTCAATTGCTTTTCTTAGATCTCCACTGTTTTTTCATAACAATCTCCAAACCTTTGAAGTTTTGTTCATTCTTATAAAAGAATTATATTTGCATTATGCTGACATAGGTTGTTATGCAGACACCATATATTTTAGTAGTCTTCACACTGTTTCTTGTTAATGGTTGGTTATACCTCGTATAGCATGAAACATGATGTAATAAGAAAACATATAAGATTAATTAGGTTATGTGTTATATATGACATGGTTCAGGGTATGAAGCGTTTGAAAGGATGGCCTTCTATGGAGTGGCTTCGAATTTGGTGAATTACCTCACAACACAACTTCATGAAGACACAGTTTCATCAGTGAGGAATGTGAATAACTGGTCAGGATCTGTGTGGATAACGCCAATTCTTGGAGCTTGCATAGCAGATTCTTACTTGGGTCGCTTCTGGACTTTCACTCTCTCATCTCTCGTTTATGTCTTGGTAACTTCTTTTCTCTTTCTTTCACATATAAAATCCACACTCTACTTCTTTATACTTTCTCCATCATGATCCAACTGCGTCAACATTCACCATCTTTATGGTTTCCAAACAAAGCAAATATTGTGAAAAAGTTACATACCAATAGTGAAATATTTATCTGTTATACTTTACTATATATAATAAGTTTGTTGGTTTTTAAAATAAATTTCAAAAATTAATCAATCAAAATTAAGCTTCTCTGTCTTTTACTTTTAGTACCTTTTTTCTGTTTACCTTATCCCACCAAAGACTTCAATTCTATTATTTGCACTTGTGGGGGCAATATATATGATTGTTAACTGTCATAGATTGGACCAGATAATTATTTATGATTAATACAGCCCCACCTATGAAGCTATATGTGTCCTCATTTCTATGGTTGATTTTTCAAGAAAAAAGAATTTCCAATACAATTTTTAAATTTATATGTTGTTCGTTTTCAATGTGATATTCACATTTCAACTCCAACACTTTCATCCTTAAATTTATGTACATGTATATAATGAAGCATTTACATATAGTTTGTGATATTATCTCATTTTTAATTTTTAGTTTAACTTTTAAAAGAGGTGAAAATAAGAGAGGTTTTATATAAAATGTTACCCACAAAAATGACCTTTTTTCAACATATATAGGATGGTTTTTCTGTATTTGAAATTAATATTTACAAAGGTTAGTGTAAGTAATATATTTTTATTATTAATTAAGATTTATTAAAAATAGTATAATTATATAAAACTCATTGAATATGGAGTGGAATCCACATTTTGCTATTTTTAATAAATTTTATCTAATATTAGAAAGTGTGATAGAGAATGACATTAGGATCTCCTCTAAATTTCATTTTAAAGAATGTTCACTGTCAGTTATAAAAATGAGATTAGAAATTATATTGGAAGGCTAAATTACGTGTGATTGGTAATGAGAGAATATGCCCTGTGGCGTCGTAATGATGTTGTATATCATGTCATGTAGATGTGCATGAACTGTAGGTTATAATTGTTTGAAAATATTTGTTTAATATTTTTTATTTATGTTAATTTTTAGGAAATTTTTAATTTGTTGGAAATAATTAAACTATCTGTTACATAAAATTAAAAATAATTTTTTTTATTATTTAGATTTAAGAAATTAAGATTAAGATATTGTTAATATTTGGTATTTTGTTAGGTTCTTATATACATAAATAAATCACAAGCTCCTCGATATAACATACCTCTTATATTTTCAAAATATATTTTGAAAAACTTCAAAATTCTAAGAGCAGTATTAAGTGTCATAATTTACATGAGATGAAATGAAAGGAGAATAAAATTTTTCACACGTTGTTATTCGACTTTTCGATGACAAAAATTATGAATACAAACTCATCTGGAAGAGCTATATTTATTAGAAGTTGTGAAATGTGATTATATAGTTCATCCGTTCTATAAAAATCCACCATGGTCCAAATAAAAATATAAAAAGAAAAAAAAAACAAAGAAAGCAAAAGAGATAAAATTATTGGTAAGGAATTTACTGATTCTAGACTAGTAAATAAGAAATAGGAATTGAGAAGGACTTGACTAGTAAATAAGAAATAGGAATAGAGAAAGACTTATTGTGTAAGGCATACGAAACAATTCATTGAAGTGTCAAATTAATTTTTGATGTGTTATATGTTCTTGGGATTAATCAAGATTTATTTAATTACTGTTAGAGAAAGATTATAAAGTATATTTGTCTAATTAAAATATATAAAAACTTAAAAGTATTCAAATTCTAGTTAAAAGAAAAAAGTTTTGCTTTAGATTGATGAAAGAAGAGTTGACTATGTGAAGAAGATATAAAAAAGGGATGAAGATTAAAAAATAAATGAATATTTCTCAAAGAAATTTGAGGAAGGACCATATTTTAAAATCCATGAAATATTACTGTATGAAAACCATAATAAATAAATAAAAGTGAGATTGATAAAGAAGAAATACACTAAAAAAAATGTCAAATTGAACAAAATAAATAAAATAAACAAAGTGATATAAAGAAATACATAAATAAAATAAATCATAAATTCCTTCCAATAATATATATCTTTCATATTTCTAAAATATATTTTCAAAAACCATGTTTCCGATCCCCAAGAACAGCACCAAGTTTTCTTTCTTCACTTAATAGCTTTGTGGTATAGATTTGTGTATGTAGCAAACCGCTTGATGCACTTACTAGTTCCACTTGATGACAGGGCATGACTCTTCTGACAGTAGCAGTGTCACTGAAGAGCTTGAGACCAGCATGCAGCAATGGCATATGCAACAAGGCTTCAACATCACAGATTGCATTTTTCTACACAGCCCTTTACACAATGGCAATTGGGGCAGGGGGAACAAAACCCAACATCTCAACCTTTGGTGCTGACCAGTTTGATGACTTCAACCCCAATGAGAAAGAGCTAAAGGCCTCATTCTTCAACTGGTGGATGTTTACCTCATTCTTGGGTGCTTTGATTGCCACTTTAGGATTGGTATACATTCAAGAGAACTTGGGATGGGGACTTGGTTATGGTATCCCCACTGCTGGTCTCATACTCTCTTTGGTCATATTCTATATAGGCACACCAATATATCGCCACAAAGTAAGAACAACCACTGCTCCTGCTAGGGACCTAGTTCGTGTCCCCATTGCAGCATTCAGGAATAGAAAACTCCAACTCCCTATTAACCCCTCTGATCTCTATGAGCACAACCTCCAACATTATGTTAATACTGGCAAACGTCAAGTTTATCACACTCCAACCCTCAGGTCAGCACATGCACTAATACTAGTATTATTCATTTTACATCACTCTTTCTAATTTGAGTAACGTTTGGTAGACAGACAAAAATAAAACAAAGCAGAAAAATGACAATATAATAAGTAACATGGTGTCTTTAGTTTACACTTTGGAGTGTCATGTATCATTCTTGCCACAAACATGACTTTTAGACACCAAAAATATTATTTAACACCTAATGAGAGACACAAGAAAACATATATGTAATGATGTGACAATTGTAAAGATAAAGAGAAATTGTACGTGTTCGAAAAAGGTGAATTGAATATTAATGAATCTTTTTTACCTGTAAAGATGAGTTAGCTTGTAAACATGTCATCTTTCTTTGATACTATATTTGTTATAGTCTCTGCTTTTACTTTCTTTTTGTCTTTTACAGTAAAAAGTAGTTTCACTTTTTAGTGTAAAATTAAATGAAGCATGGATGTAGGGATAGAGTGTGAAAAAAAAAAACCCGACATCAACATATTACACAATCCTATAAATTATTATTTTAATATAATATTTTATTAGTAAAATCATTTGTAAAATAGATATGAGAGAAAAAAGGAGTTGTCAAAAAATATTTTCCCTACAATCAAAGGATGAATAGTGTGATAATAAAATAAAACAAAGAGAGTGGAGAAAATATTTTAAAAAATTAATAATCAGAAGAAACAGGGGGCGCAAAAGAAGTGGGGGAAAAGTTTTAATAATTTCATTACTTAATTGTGAAAGTCACTGTATATGATTATTTATCATTTACCTATCACTTTGCTTTTTCATATATGTAAAACTATATATAGATGGAAACTAAATGAAAGGTCATGTTTCGTTTTGGTGGACACGTAACAATTTCCATGTTTTAAAGATTCTTATGCATTAATTGCTCATACAGTAAAAGTTGGAAGCATGTAGAAAAGGCATTTTGCATCTTTGTCCAACTTATAAATTTGACAGAGAATGTAGAAAATGGAGCGTGTCCACTGATTCCATGTTCCCCGTTTTAAGCTCTTGCTTGGCTCTGAGGCTGTCAAAGTCAAAGGGGGTCTCATTCATTCAGGACCATTTTTGTGCTTGACGAGGGAACCCACTATTTGAGGCAAAATAGTGATCCATTCGGGGCCTACTATGTCATTCATCTCATTGATTTTCTTCACTTCACACTATCTTCTTTGAGGCCTTCTTTCCTAGTCCCTATCTTTCAACCAAATTGTGACCACTGTTGCAAGTTACTACAAACAATACCTATCACATATTGCATGCAAAACACGGTATAGTCCCCATTTGCATTCTTGGTGCATAGAGAGACACGTTGGTCAGATTCATTGGATCATTTTGGAACATTCCACTGCCACACAAAAAACAATTTTTTTTTTTTACTTACAAAAACTTGTGTGTGCAGGTTTTTGGACAAGGCTGCTATTAAAGAAGACAGTGGTGGTTCCAAAAGGGTACCACTAACAGTGACCCAAGTAGAAGGCTCTAAACTTATCTTTGGTATGGTCCTTGTATGGCTAGTGACACTGATTCCAAGCACCATATGGGCACAAATCAACACTCTTTTTGTGAAACAAGGAACCACTTTGGACAGAAACCTTGGACCTCATTTTAAAATTCCCTCAGCCTCTCTTGGAAGCTTTGTGACACTTTCCATGCTTCTCTCAGTGCCAATGTATGACCAGTTTTTCGTGCCGTTTATGCGCCAGAAAACTGGTCACCCTAGAGGAATCACATTGCTTCAAAGGCTTGGGATTGGATTTTCAATCCAGATCATAGCCATTGCAATTGCTTATGCGGTAGAAGTTAGAAGAATGCATGTTATAAGTGCAAACCAAGTAGCTGGTCCTAAAGATATTGTCCCCATGAGTATATTTTGGCTGATGCCTCAGTATGTATTAATAGGGATAGCAGACGTGTTTAATGCCATTGGATTACTAGAATTCTTCTATGATCAATCCCCTGAAGACATGCAGAGCCTTGGAACCACATTCTTCACTAGTGGCATCGGTGTTGGGAACTTCTTGAACAGCTTTTTGGTGACAATGGTTGATAAAATAACAGGAAGGGGTGACAAAAAGAGCTGGATAGGGGACAACTTGAATGATTGTCACTTGGACTACTATTATGGGTTCTTGTTGGTCATGTCAAGTATCAATTTGGTGGTTTTTCTTTGGGTTTCAAGTAGGTACATTTATAAGAGGGAATCAATAAGGGTCAAAGAGGGCCTTTGTGTTCAAATGGAGGGGAACCCAACTTTGGACGCTTCTCTTAGTTTGCAAGTGTGAAAACTGGCAATAAGTGTGGTAGGCCATCACAAGTAACCGGGGGTATGATATTAAACTTAAATATTCTTGACAGATTCTGCGGCAAACTGATAAATTATTGTTATATTGAATTTAATTGGCCCCACCTGTAAGTGAAGTTGGAGCCAAATAAATTCAGATACACAAGTTTGTGTAGAATTTATGAATGTATGAACTAATATATCAGTATTCACCACACTGTGTGCTATTTTGTAAAATGTGTGCAATGTTAGTATTTTCTTTTTCAGCTTTTGCTAATGGAATTTCATGTGAAAATGCAATATTTACATCTTTCTTTCTTAAGTTTACTGAAGAAATGTATTCATTATGAAGAACGCGTTGCATTACATTTTTTACAAATTCTGTTGATTTGGTGATGAAAATGTTTATGTCCTTCACAATGATACGGAGACACAATAATGAAGCCTTTGTGTAGAACTACATTTTCTTTTCAGCCTTATAATACTAATCTTAAGATGCCTGAAAATTTATCAATTCAAAACTTCACAAAGCTTGAACTGAGGACAATATTAAAAGAAACTATCGGTGAAATGTCCGCATTGACTGCTTGGTAACCAAAATACGCATGACACAACAATAAACAGCATAGCATCTTTACTAAAAGGTAAAAAAGAACCACTCAGATCCATTGCTTAAAAATGAATGAAGGTGTGGGGTAAACTTTATTCTATTTAGGTTCTTCCTAGAAAACTACTGATAAGTAAACAGAGTTAATAAAGTTTGAGTTTCAGGTAAAATGTGATAAATCTTCAACCTTAAAAAGCTACAGGTTAACTTGAAAAAAGGGGTTGCCAAAAATTACAGTGCACCTTGTTGCACCCTTTAGAGTAAAATACAGAGCTGGTAGCTAATAGCTGTTGATGAAAAATCATGAGTTAAGATTTTTTTTTTCTTGTGAAATACAAGCACTTATATGTTTATGTGAAAACATTTAATTTTAATTTTCTCATTCCACCATGTTATCCATACTCAAAAAGAAATAAGTAATACAATAAACAATCAAGGAAAAACATTTATTTCGTTTTCACTATTAGTCATACAAACCTAAGCAAAACCTAGAAGAATATATCAATATATTTATGTATGACAGCAACGAATAACCTTGATCACAGAACAACCAAACAAGCTTCAGCAGAGCTTCATTTATTTTCTTCTTTTATTAGTACAGTGACAGAAATATGCGCTGTAGTTGCATACTGAATAACCATAACATTTGGAAATCATTACAGATTTAAGTTCGAATTTACATATTGGCATGAAAACAAAACTATTTCTAGCATAGGTATATGCAATGGCATCTCACAATTCAGCAGGCCTTCTCAACCAAAACTATGTTTAGTACAAAGTATAAATATAAACAGTTCAATTGCCATGGTAACTTTGTCATGACAGTAATTAATTCATAACTTGAAAATTCAATGAATCTTTTAAGGAGTACAATACAACCTTGCTACTGCAGATAATGCTCATCTTGCCAAACACCAACAATGTCTTTGAGAGCTGGTCTTAAATCTTCCTTCAATATCTTCTGGAATTCTAATGTATCGCCGCTGGACTTAATCTCAATCAAATGGAAAGATGAAGCAACTTCAAATATTTCAACATCAATGGAAAGAGGTTCTTTTCTACCTTCCCTGGGTCTCTCCAATTTCAGCAACCCTGCATCCTTCTTAATTATCACCATCCTCAAAATGCGAGCAATATCTTCCACTGTAGACATGATAGATGAGGCAGCGCTCATGAATGTAAATTTGATATCTTCCTGTTCACCAATGTTAGCAAAAAGGCCAGACAAGTCTAGCCCAGCAGACAGAGAAATTATGTCAAAAGCATTCAAATGTGCAGGTACAACCAATTCTTGATCTGCCTCAACAGAAGCAGCTCTTGTATTCTCACACAAACCAAAAACTTGATCAGAATTATCTAATGCCTCATTTGTAGACTCTCTTTTCACTTGACCAGATTTGGGTTTGAACCCTTTTCTGAACCACGAATTTTCCATAACTTTTGCCATGGATATCCTGGTATCAGGGTTGGGGTCAAGGATTTTCCCTAAAAGTCTGCGAACTTCTAACGAAAACCAGTTTGGACATTTGTATTCCCCCCTGCCTATTTTCCTATATAGTGACATTAGATTCAAATCATAGAATGGCAAATGACCAGCCAAAAGAACAAACAAGATCACTCCACAAGACCATACATCAGATTTTGCTCCATCATACCCCTTTCTACTTACAACCTCAGGCGCCACATATGCAGGAGTTCCACAAACTGTATGCAGCATGTTGTCTTGACGATGCGATTCAACCAATGCACTCAACCCAAAATCCGCTACCTTCAGAACACCATTCTCATCCAAAAGCAAGTTCTCTGGCTTCAAATCCCTGTGATAAACGCCCTTGCTGTGGCAAAAATCAACAGCACTGACCAATTGTTGAAAGTACTTCCTTGCCTTGCTCTCACTGAATCTACCTTTAGCCACCTTGTTGAAAAGTTCTCCCCCTTTGGCATATTCCATGATGAAGTAAATCTTGGTCTTGGTGGCCAAGACCTCATACAGCTGCAAAACATTGGGGTGTTTAATCCGTCTCATGATAGATATCTCTCGCTTCGTTTGATCTTCCAACCCAATTTTTAGAATTAACTCCTTTTCAATCACCTTAATGGCAACACTCTCCCCAGTTTTGAGGTCCCTTGCATGGTAAACCTTTGCAAAGTTTCCTTGACCTAATAGTTTTCCAAATTCATACTTCTGCATCAACACATTCCCTCTTTTCCCCATTTTCAAGCACAAAACCTCAGACAAAATCAAGCACCCCGGTTTTCAAAGCAAGGAACTTTTATCACTCTCTCTCCGATCTGCCTAACCTCAAAAGATGCACCACTCTTTCACGCCCTTCAACCTCCTCGAGAAGCCACCAAAAAACGCGCTTAACGTAACAAAAAAATGGCTTCAGAGAAGGTGCTCAATTCAAACGCTCTACCTGAAAATGAGAAACAAATCAGTAAAAGCAAACACACACATGAAGGTTCCAACGCAAACAATATACCAACTAGAATTAAAACAGACACCAATTCACTGAAACAACATAAGACATCACAAAAACCAAAACATGATCATTCACAAGGCGTGAACTCAACCACATAATCGTCTGCAACCACCAAACAAAAAAAGACACAGCCAAACGAACCTTCTCACGAAGAAGGCTTTAACGTTTGAAGAGAGATGGACGTTAGAGAGGGAAAAGCACAATGGTATTGGAAAGAGCAAGATTGCCTAGTATATTTATACATGCACAAACCACTTTCTTAGCTTTTCCTACGTTGTCAAACACAACACTTCAGTCTGAGTTCACTCCACCTCATATTTCACTGTCTTTCTTCGTTCTCATTCAAAATTCCCTAAGTTGTTTATTTTTTCATATTTTCTTATTCTATTTTTTGTCCAGTATTCAACCAAACTATATATTTAAATCAAAATTACTATTTACATTCCAATAACTTCATATCAATTAATTCTTCTTATTAATAATTTTCAATTGATTCTTAATAATATTCTAATATATTCTTATGTTATAAAACTTAATGCACTTTCTCTTTAATATTGTATTGCACACCTGTTTTATTATTTGACTGGGTTTCATTACATTTAATATCTTCTTTATAGGAAATTACTTGAAAATTTTCAAATCATAAATAATATTTACTAACGAAAGAAAATTTAATGTGTTTGAAAACATGTTTAAACAAGAAAAATGTTCGTTTAACAGCATTGTTCACCGTATACTTTCATTTGACAATGATTCTTATTAATAAAATATTATATAAATAATAAAATAATTATATATAAAGTGTAAAATGAATGTATAAAATGAACAGTGTTAACTTATCACCACTCTTTAAATAATTCAGCTTTGTAAAAGGAACTAAAAATGTTCACCTCTGACACGAAACATACACTCGTGTTGTGTTTTTAAATTACAAAAAAAAAAAAAAAAAAAAAATAAAAAACAACTATTTCAAAAAAAAAAAAAAAAAACAAATTCTCTTAAATTGTATGCCTCTGCTTTTGCCACATAGGGGAAGAGTAGCAAGAGTAGCAAATGAAAACTTGCCCCCAGTTTTGACTTTTAACAGGTCCAAAGGAAAGTTTTAAAATATAAATAGTTTTTATGATTATAATTGTATTTGTTTCAGCTATGATATGATATTTCTATATAAAAATGTACACTTCAGATTTTATTACCAGTGAAAATTTCAATCTCTGATCCAAGACCTCATTAATATCGTTGAGAGTTATTTTCTTTGGTTTTGAATTATCCCTGTACTTGAAGGTAAACTGGGACCACTGCTGACATGTATCTGATCTGGATTTGGTGCCTTATCAGTTATCACTTTTATTTGATTTATGGTATCACATTACATTGTATCAGTTATTACATAACTTAAAGTCCACGTATGTATTTCTCTTCAATGTAGGTAGCTTAATTCTTTCACTTGTTTGCTTTTTATACCCTTTTCAATTAACAAAAACACCAAGCCAACAAGTTTGCATCCATGAAAAAAGTACATCAACCTACCCAATCTCCATTAAGTATAAGATATTGGTTGGTAGACCACACATGTGCATCTTCTCACAATTCAAATTTTTTAAGATTTCTAAATAGTTTATCTTTTGTTTCTGAATTGTGACTTGCAAAAGAAATATATCTTACCATCATGTATATAATATACTTAATGAAAATGCCACGATAATCTCTTTTCAGAAAAAAGAAGTACAATTTTATTAGTGAAAATCAATTACTGATTGCATGAACATACCTAATAAATAATGAATTTATTAAAAAAAATTTAGATATAAAAATATGATCAATATTGTCCAATTAGATATTTTAGGTTAAATCACATTATCTTATTTACATAATATTTATCTATAATATTGAAAATTTATAATGTCTTAGAAATTTTATTTCTGAGATTTGTTTATTATGATTGGAGAGATTCATCATCACTAACATCTGAATTATTCATAAAAATAACATGACACCATCTTCAATACATAATCTTAAGATTATATATTTGTGGATCTTTTTTCTTTATATGTCACTCAATTTTTTTTATTTTTATTTAACATGAGACTTTCAACTCATACTTAAATTTGAAACGATCTCCTTCTTAAGTTTGTGTTGGTTTTATTATGAGTTTATATTACAACTGGATATACTTATCTCACACTTCTGACCCTAATTATTATTGGGTCTTTATCATAATAGAACATACTTATCTCTACTTAAGTCGGTTACCAAGACAAATCAGTTATTTTTTATGATTTTTCTATTAAGAGAGACTAGAGAAATTCACCACCACTAATATATAAATTGTCTATATAAGATAACATGACAAATCTTCAACCCTAAAATCTTAAGAATATATGTCTGTGACTTTTTATTTTTTATATGAAAGTTTCACATTTAAGAACAATAAAAAAGTTGAGCGGTATATAAAGAAAAAAACAACATATAAACACATAATCTTATATTTTAGGTTAAAGATAATATATTATTATATTGTATAAATAATTTAGGTTAAAGATAATGTATTATTATCTTGTATAAACAATTTGTACTTCAATGGGGATGAATCTCTTTCTAATGTCTCCCGGTATAAAATTCTCAATATTTTTATGTTTATAGTTATAAGATTTGTTTAGATACAAACTAAAAAAAAGTTAAAAAATGTGCTTATGAAAGTTACTCGATTAAGAACATGATTTTTCTAATTAATAGAGAAGCTTTTAAAGCTCTCAAATGCAATTCTAGCTTTGTATGCTCATGATAGATATCAAGGTCTTTGTTTTATTTTAGTTTCATATATTCAGAGAGAGAGAGAATTATTTTTTACGCTTATTTTGAAATTATTTCTACCATTGAAATTCTAAAGCTAAGAAACCATATACATAAAGTTGTTTTCGTGAAATTGATCTGTGATGTTATTTCATATATAATTTAGTTTAGAAAAAAAAAATTCTTAATTAACAAATTTGTTTTCATTTCAAAATCTGTGCTGAAGGTTTTGTTGTATTTAAAAAAAAAAAAAAAAAAAAAAACTCTTTTAAAAAAAAAATTTCAAAACACCAACATTTGTCATTATAA
>Ga0099825_1003358_pt1 | contig 21300 bp, 13 predicted proteins | sample SiratroredBW_FD_76838 | JGI IMG/M metagenome (GOLD analysis project Ga0099825, IMG submission 76838) | Root nodule microbial communities of legume samples collected from California, USA - Siratro red BW | ecosystem: Host-associated > Plants > Roots > Nodule | place: USA: California | collected... | reverse complement strand
CGGTTTGTCTTCACAGTTGGAAATACTTCCAAAGGTGTTCAACAATCAAGTTAATAATTATATAATTAAAAGATTTTAATTGTAATATTACCCATAAAAAACATAAGAATGACATTAGACTAATTTACTGTTCATCAAGATCCGGATTAACAATATTCTAATCATAATAATTTACCTTAATTATTTCAATTAGCATATTTGACTAATTAATCTTAATCTTGACATATAAGCCTGTGGACTTAAGATAGAAGTTTAGTTTGTAAAAGAAAAAAAAAAGTCCATAGCATCAGATCATATAACCAACTTTAAATAGAAGAATTAATTATTTTTAAGGTACATATTGTATCTTTTATCTATCTACCCATTAGGAATAAAAGTTTTGAACTTTTTATAGTAATTCATTATCATATTTGCTTAGGATCTTGTGAAGATTCCCCTGCATTTGTGAGGCTTAAGCATTTTGTTATATTCACTTCTAAACGAACACGAGACTTATGTATTTTTACTTCGCCAAAAGAGTGATTTTTTAAGAAAATTAACAGATTGATTTGTCACCCTTATATGATATGTATGCAATCTTTCATCACTTTAATCGAAAGATCATAACTCAACAACAAAGTTTGCGTTTTGGTTGAGTAGAAATGGTTATGAATGAATTTGTTAATTCAGTTTTTTCTAAAATTTTAAAACAAACTAGTGATTCATCATCAAACTTTTTGTACATGGGTCGGTATACAGATAAATATAAACAATTTTCAAAAATTCTTAATGTCTCTATTTTTTGGCACAAATATGTCCCATTGTTATTGAGGATAAATTGATGTTGCTTATATTATGAATTAAACCTCTTCTTTAACTCTAAACTTTGAGACTGTAGGTTAGTTATAATTTTCTTGGTCAATTTCTCTCCCAAATTTTTACTCACAAGTTTTTGTATATCCTGTTCAGATATTTAGGAATTAAAGAAGTTAATCAATGGCAAAAAGAATGTATATTTGTTAATTATTGTGATTTTAAAAAGGATATAGATGTTATGACCTTACGATTCAAAAATTTACATGTAACTTGCATATTTCAATTAATTTTAGGGAATTTTTAGACCTTTTCTGTAAGGGGGAAATGAATGCAGAGAATTAGAAAAATTGGATGAAATTTGATAAAAGAAGTAGATGTTATGTTTAGTTTTCCATACATATATGCCATTAATTATACAAATCCACAACAAATAATAATTTTATAGCCAATCTCAAATCCTATTTTGACACTTTTCATGAAAAAATTGATAGTGACAATATAAAATAATTTTACATTGTGATTGAAGAAGTAAAATAAACTAGGTGACCATTCCACTCTTTAAGATATTATAAGATCATTTTCCATCATTTTCGTACTATTTATTAACGTGTAAATGAGGAGTTTATGTGCTGAACGTCAACGAAACCATTTAAACATTCTAATCGTATCATACAAGAAATCACCACTCTTTCAATTTTCCTATGTTATGTCAAATTAACCAATGCCATGCATAAAGAGGAAAACAATGGTTCCATGGCTTTTAAAACCAAAAATATGAGTTCCAAAGTGATGGAGTCTATAGATTAGCAGGGTTATGAGTGAATCTATCTAAAAAATAGTTCAAAACTGATTCAAACTAATGGAAATCAAACATTATAAGTTTAGAATTAAATAACAATTAATAAACATACATATGTATGTATGTGTCCTGAAATTTGTTTATATGGATTGGTTGTATTTTATTTATTATATGTTTATATTTATTAAAACAAGATAGCATATTTGTTTTATTATTTCTAACATACTCCGTAATTTGTTTATAAATATAAGAGAGAATGGAAATTATGAATATAATAGTAGTTAAATATAACTAATAGGTTATGTTTTTTTTTTTTTTTATAAAACTGGTGCAATTTCGCTCATAAACTATATAAATAAGTAAATTTTAAAAAATTAAACAATTGAGTAAGTTTGTTTTCAAACATGAAAGAAGTCATGCTTAAAAGCATAACTTCAGTTTCACATCATAATTTTTGTTTATATGAATGCAGACTTTTATTTGTATTAAAATTGTACTAATAAGTATGTTTTTGAATTTTCTTTTGAAGTTGTGTAATTTATTTTTCAGATTTATATTAAAGTCATGTTTAAAAATATGTTTTCAATTTATTTTTTTTATCTTTTTTATGAAGTTGTGCTTAGAAGCACATTTTTTCAATTTTTGTATTATTTTTTTTTTGTTAAAGTGGTTCTACAAAGTATAAGTTAATTTTGTTTTTCTTGGTGTGCTATTAGTTGCTTACCTTTTAAAATAAAACAAATATTTTCCTAATGTAGGTTAATCTAGGCCAGATATTTGCATCTTCTACAATTTCCTCTCTTTAAATAAATTAAAAGTGGGAAGAAAGGATTTACGAAAATAGAAAATGTATATAAACAAATAAAGTATAAGAAAACTAAAATATCAAAATAAAAAATAATTGAAATTGAATAAAAGAACTGAACGAAAAATTTTAAAATTGAAATTGAAAACTATGACAATCCAAAATTGGAATTAAAATAATGACAACAAAATAAGGAAATTGTAGTAATGGAACAAAGAACAAAATATGTATTAGATGATTTAAATAAAAGACTAAGTGTAACCATCAAATAATCTAATGAAGAATAATTTACACTAACATATTTACACTAACACACTACACGGTCTAGATTATAATAAATAGCCAAGACAGTCTAACGTAGATAAATAGACCAATCTTAATTTCAAGATCATTCAAGAAATGAAAGAAATATTTTCAAAGAGAATAAAACTAAATCTCACAAGGGTTTACTTCACAATAGTAAAAAATTATTATGAAAATAAAGAGATGAATAAAAATGAACAATGGAGGATATGAGAATCAAGATATTCTCTCTATTTTTTTTTATTTTGATCAAAGATAGAGAACTGAATATATACAAGTAATGTACCCCATTCTGAGTATAGCTAAATAAAGAAAATAAATAAAAATATTACAATTTGATAATGCCATAAAAACAAATAAACATAATTGATGGTAATTTGATTTTATCATAAGTTTCATAAAGACAAAATCACACAATATTAGTTTCCTTCTAGAAACCTTGTATCCATATCTTTTGAAAACTCCCCCCAAGCTGGGGAGCGAATGTTGATGAGACCCAACTTGGAACAAATATTCTTGAAAGACTGAAGACCTAAGGCTTTGGTATAAATGTCTACTAATTGCTCTGTGGTAGAAATGGGAAGCAAATGGATGAGACTTTTTTTTCAATTTTTCTCTAACAATGTAACAATTTATTTCTATATCTTTCGTACGCTCGTGAAATATTGGGTTTGTTGCAATGTACCTTGCTGAGTCATTGTCACAATATAAAAGAGATGGTTGTTCAAAAGGAATTTTGAAATCTTGAAGAAGATAAACTAGCCATTGAATTTCACACGTAACAGTGGCCATTGCCCTATAACAGTGGTCATTGCCCTATATTCAGCTTCACAGGAACTCTTTGATATTGTTCCTTGCTTCTTTGATTTCCATGATATAAGGAAATTTCCAAGATACACACTAAAACCAGACACTGATTGTCTTGAATCACTGCATATGCCCCAATCACTATCACAAAAGGCTTTTAAATGAGCAGAACTGTTAGAAGAAAAAAAATAAGCCAAGACTTGAAGCTCCTTTAATATATTTGAGAATTCTAATTGCTGCGTCATAGTGAACAATTGTAGGCTTATCAAAAAACTGAGAAAGTTGTTGAACAGAACATGTGATGTCAGGTCGGGTATTAGTGAGATACATAAGTCTTCCAATCAACCTTTTATAGGCATGAACATCAATAAAAGACACACTTCCAGTAGAAGACAATTTAACAAGATTATCCAGAGCAGTTGCAGGTTTGCAGGCTAAAAGACTTGCATCTGTTAACAATTCCAATGCATATTTCCTTTGATTCATCATTATTCCTTTCTTACTTCTTGCTATTTCAAAACCAAGAAAATATCTTAAATCACCAAGATCCTTGATCTTGAATGTTTTATTCAAAGCTTATTTGACTCGGTGAATCTCCTCTTTATCATTTCCTGCCAAAATTATATCATCTACATACACCAACAATATTGTAAAAGATCCTTCAGAAGAATTAATGAATAAAGAATAATCATTCTCCCGCAGAAATAAAAAAGGATGACAATTTAGCAAATCATGGATACTGGTTCTCAAGTATGATTTTTGTATTGTATATTATTTTTATTTCACACTCATGATTTTATGGATATGGTTTGATGCTGGAAGAACTTGTTCCTTGAGATTTCAAATGATCAGAAAAATGTGGGTTATTGGTAGGAGATTGATATTAATTGCTCATTTATCCTAACTATTCACTGCTACTGTATTCCATGGTAATTATATTATGAGTTATTGTGATTTTATTACGAATAAATTTAAGTAACATTTAAACTTTTTTTTTAAATTTCTTATATAAAAGACTGTATATCTCACTTTTTTCTTTATTTTACTATATGAACCTATAATATAAAAGAATGGCCGCACCTAATCCTGCGACTTCTTTCACAGCAAATATAGTAGCTTTCTTTTCGGGACAGGAATGGAGGACTGATGTTGTGGAAGGATCAGTTACCTTTCAAGGCAAAGCTAATACCATATTTACTTTTGTGAATTTTGAAGATGTACCCCTTACACTGGATGGACCGGTAGTGGTGACTTTTGGCATACCATCTTGCCCTCAAAATAATCCCATCATCAATCTGTTTATGGCTCTTACGTGGTGAAGATGCAATAGTAATAATAATAAATTCAGTCTAATAGGTAAAACTTTTGTAGAAGATATGTATAATAGAATGGTGAAGATGCAATAGTAATAATAATAAGTTCTGTATAATAGGTAAAACTTTTGTAGAAGATATGTATAATAGATGGTATATGGATAATAATAATAATAGGTATTGTAAAATATGTAGTTATGTTGTAAAATAATTGTTGGAAATAAAGAAACTTCTGTTTAAATTATGCAGTACCATATGCTCATGTTAAAGAAAAGAAATTCTTACACTTAATATTTTACTATTAATAATAATAATAATAATAATTTTGGACGTCACATAAATCCTTTTTTAATTTACAAATTTGTCTCGGTTGAATAGAAGTCAATCCAGGAGGAGCAATCATGTATACATCTTCTTTCAACTCTCCATGTAAGAAGGCATTATTTGTCTAATTGTTTTAACTCCCAATTATATATAGAGGCTAGAGAAAGAAACAACCTTACAGTGGTCATCTTTGCTACTGGAGAAAAAGTTTCAAGGTAGTCAATGCCTTTTATTTTGTATCCCTTTGCCACTAATCTTGCTTTATATCTTTCAACAGTCCATCAGCATTATACTTTATTTTGAATACCCATTTGCAACCTATGGCAGTTTTGTTCTTGGAAAGAAGAACAGTCTCCTAGGTTTGATTTGACTCTAAAGCAGATATCTCACACTGTATAGCCTTTCTCCAACAATCATGTTTCATAATTTCAGAATAAGTGTTTGGCTCAACATGTGAAGAAATAGACATAACAAAAGATGAGTAAGAAGGCGATAATTTATTATAAGACAAAACTGAATTCAAAGGATATTTAACTTTTGAAGATGTATTGGAAACATTAAGATTACAATGATAATCCTTTAGATACTCAGGTGGTCTTTTTGTTTGGGTACTCATTCGAATTGACTGTATTGTTTCATGAGCTTCATTAAGGTTTTGGTCACTATGGGAGCAAATTTCTTCTAGAACCTCAATGTTTGATTCATGTTCATTATTACAATTGTCTTCTACATTATCACAGGGTGCAATGGGTACAAAAATGGCTTGTGATGGTTGACTCGAAACAGGTTGGTCTTTGGTAAAAGGATTTTGATCAAGAATATTAGGACTGCCAGTTTTATTGCTAGTATCCTCAACCTTTTGATATGGAAAAATATGTTCATAGAAAACAACATCCCTAGACACAAAAATTTCTCTAGATTGAATATTCAACAAAACATATCCTTTTGTTCCTGTTTTAAAACCAATAAAAACACATTTTGATGCCCTTTGATCAAACTTTTTTCTATTTGTTGGTAAAGTACTAGAATAGCATAAAGACCCAAACAAACACATTTAATTGATTAAAATCTGCTGCAGTTTTGTAAAGCATCTCATGAGAAGAAAAATCATTTAAAACAGGTGTGGGAAGTATGTTTATAATATGCGTAGCATGTATCACAAAATATGACCAATAAATTTTGGGTAAATGAGATTGTATCATGAGAGCTCTTGCTACATTTAAAATATAACAATGTTTCCTTTCAACTATACTATTTTGCTGCGGAGTATTAACACAAGACGTTTGATATACTATTCCTTTGTTGACAAAGAAATTAGTCATAAAAAATTTAGTCCCATTATCACTTCTTATTGTTTTTATTGTTGTCTCAAATTGTGTTTGAACAAAAGTGACAAAATTTTCCAAAATCTTGACAACTTCAGATTTTTGTTTTAAAAGAAAAATCTATGTGTACATCGAACAATCGTCAACTATGGTCAAGAAATATTTATTACCGTGAATTGATGGTATTGAGTATGGTCCCCATAGATCAACATGAATCAAATCAAAACATTTCTTAGATTTAGATGTACTAAGAGGAAAGGGAAGTCTTTTTTGCTTTGCAAAATGACAAACGTCACAAACAAAAGATTTGTTATATTTAACAAAAGGAAATTTATTTTTGATAACATCAATAGATTTGTTTGAAACATGCCCTAGCCAAAAATGCCAAAGGTTTTCGAGATCACTAGCAGTAAAATTGAAGTATTGGTGATATGTGGAGATGTGACAGGTTTTATTTAAAGGTTTTGATAAGAAGAGATCCTGAGTATATAAAGTCTATTTTTCATCTCAGCTGAACCAATCATTTTCAAAGAATTTTTATCTTGAATGTGACAACCACTAGAGTCAAAAGTAATTACAAATGATAAATTAGTGAACAACTTTGTTACTTAAAGAAGATTAAAAGTGAAATTAGGAATATACAGAGCATTATCTATGACATGATTTTGATTGAGAAAAACAGTTATAGAAAAATTAGCAATGACTTGATTTCCATTTGGTAATTTGACAATGATAGGATTAATTTGATGATATGAATTGAAATAAGTCAAGGATGAACAAATGTGGTCAATAGCACCATTATCAATAATCCAAGAACTAAAAGAAGAAAGAAATTTAGTACCCGTGTGTGTTGTTGTGTGGGAAGGAATGACAGAGATTTGATTAGAGACATTGTCACTGGATTTAGACTGTCGACTAACAATGTTTGATATTGCTCAGGAGTAAAACTAATTTGTTGAGAATATACTTCTAACCTTGAACCTTCATGATTTTGCTGGTTATTATGCTTTCTGATTTTCAAACTTGAATTGAAGTGGAAAATCATGTTTTCTATAACATGTATCAATCACATGTCCTGTCTTTCTACAACGACTGCAGACTTTAGAAGTATATCGTCTTTCGTAACTTCTTCTGTTAGTATCAATCATTTCTTTTGAATGATCATCAAAAAATTGTCTCTCTTAATGTGTACTAAAAGAACAAATCCTATGTTCTTTGGAAGTTGCAGGAAAAGTGTTTGCCAAATTGAAATGTGTATCAATGCTCTTTGAATCTCTAACTTCCTTAACTATTAAAATTTGCAAATAGTTGTAGATTTTCTTATTGTTATTTAATGTTATTTTGTTATAAAATCTCTATTATATTAGGTCTGACACTTATTTGATAAAATTTTTATTTTTATAACAATTTTAAAATTTATTAATTATCATGTTGAGTGTCTTATTTAGTAATTGAAAGTTAAAAATTATTACCTATTATATTGGGTTTAGAATTTATTTGATAATAAAAATTGTTATTCATATAATATTAATTGTTATGTTAGGTTTCAAACCTTTTTATAATTAAAATTTTAAATTTAATACTTAATTTGAATTATTATTCATTTAACAATTTTAAAACTAAAAATAATTGATTGTAATGTTATATCTAAATTTCTTTGATAATTAAGATTTTCATTTATATAATAATTTTAGTAGTTAATTAGACTTGCTTGGTAATTTAAGTTTTTAATATAAAATACTTATTAAAACAGTTTTGTCTTTAAATATAAAAATATCAAAATCCAATGCCTTGATTAGAAATTAATTAGAAATGTCACCGATTTTTAATGGAATACAAGGGAGGTCAACATCTTATCAGGTCTAAATAAACATTTTTTTAATAAAATTACATTGTGCTAACAAAATTCACACACACCATACAAATTGAATAGTAAAACATTACTTTAATTTAATTCAAATTTCATATTAAATTGAAATCAAACAAAATCTCGAATCTGATTATTTAGTAAGAAAATCGAATCCATGGCCTAACTGCGAAGAATCTAATGGATGGCGCCAGAATGAATTAGGAAGAAATTTATATTTCAAAAGATTTAATTCTACTGGCAATCCCAATTCTCCCTGAAAGAGTATATTACAAATAAATAAATAAATAAATAAATAAAAATATCCATTCCCCGTAATGCTGTGCTAACACCATTTGATATCATTTAAAATTGTTATATTCCTCTCAAAAATAGTAAACAAATGCCACCATAACACCCCTAGTACAGAAACCTTTCCAGATAAGTCATCTGATTAGAATAGCAATGCAGATGAAGTTGAAGAGCTGGGAACTTGGATGATCAATTGATTGATTTTCCATAAGCTTCAGAATCAAAAAAGGACTACAAAGGAGTTGTAAATCGAATACAAAAAACCTTTGTTTCTTTGAATAAAATGAATATAACATTTTTCTACCATCACAATTCAGACTCAGGTATCCATATCAGAGTATATTCTTTACAGGGACTTGCATATGCGCTTTTGCTAGCAGCTACATAATCTTCTAAAGTTCCACGTGCTACACAGGCACCCGTCTGCCTCTGTAGCGGTCCAATAACTGCAAGTTCACAGAAAAAGCAGAGTTCCATCATTTCAGCATATTATGCACCCAACTATTCTTTATAGTTCGATCATTTCAGCATATTATGAAAACTAAGTTCAGATCTACCAGTTACTAAGATTTGTTCAAGAATTCATGAAAATCCAGTATTGATATGGTAACATGCAGAAGTATAAGATATGATGATAGGAAAAAGACATTTCAGCGCAAATGCTAAAACAAATAGCTTTAATAAATGACATATATAAATGCTTGAGCAATATGATGATAGGAAAAAGACATTTCAGCACAACTTACCGATCGAATGTATGGTTGTTGAAACAACCAACCAAGAATAGGGATCTTCTGAATGAAAACAGACAGTGTAGGCCAGAAACCACTGCAAAATACCATTTCGTAAGCCCTAAGCACAAAACAGACTTAATAGAACAGATTTTTTTTTTTTTTTTACTAAACCTGAAGAGTACGATGAATCCATAAGACTCCACAATCATGCCCAGAATAGGCCACCCCAAGATAAGAATAAAGAATCCAATACCAAATGAAATGGTTCCCTACAGAACCAGTAAATATGTAAAAGGTTAGGGTTGAAAATGAACCGTGAAGAGACATGGAATGAAGAAAGAGAGAGATGATAAATGTATAACTAGTTTACCTTGAAATTACTACGTTTCATGAAGAATTGCATGGTGGATTTCAGTCCAATGGTCAGGGATACTCCAGAAACAAAGAGGATCTGATTTGAGTGACAAGTGTAATAAAAGATATTATTAAGTTGAGCATAATCACACAACTAGCAGAAAGATAAAAAATCACAAGCATGAAATTTGTCATCACACTTACATTTCCCATTGCAAGCAATCCCTTGTCAAAGAAGAACATAATACCAAGGAATGAGAAAAATATGCCAAAGCCCGTTAATCCCAATCCAATCTCTGTTTAATGTGCCAATGCAAACATTAAATTTCAGAAGACATTAGAATATTAAAAAAAAAAATATGCCAGCAATATAACGTTTACATTTAATCTTGTCATTTTGTCAGTCAAGATTACAGAACAAATATAAAAAAGCAAGGGAACTAATAAATGTTTTAAAAACTGACATCTAGAAAGATTTCTTGCTCAAAGATACTGAAGAAAATAGGTTCAGAGCTGCTATAGCACTGTGCAAGACATATTGTTACTTCTACATCAAGAAAGGATTTCAGTATAATATTTATACAAGTAATGACTATTTTAACTACGTGATTCAATTATCAAAAGAGCTTTCAAAATAGGCAAAAAGCAAATATGTTTAATTTAGGCAGAAATCATGCTTTTTTTCTTTTCCTCTTATTTCACGGTTTGCTCCTATATGGACAAAAGCCACCATGCGCCCTGCATAATGCATAAACACAACACATGGCCCACACTAAGCCAAATTCTCCCCAAAGGAGCTTTGATAGAAAAACCAATAGTACTAATCACTTGCACACAAATTTTAAAAACTCTAGGCATTATAAAAAAGAAAGAAGCATTATGTACATGCAAATTTGGACTTGCTAAACGAACTTCGCTAACTCGAAAAAAAATGATTGGTCTTTCACAAATTATATGATTTAAATCCTCTATCAAACTATTAATAAAACCTGAAAGCGAAAAAAATACAGGGTAGAGCAAGAGAAGAAACCAAACAATTTAGCACAATCCTAATATAATTCAGAATCATTTCGACCAGATAGCACTTCTTCAAAATAAATTAATTCAACCACTAATTTATTTATGGAATCGTTGCAAACTCTGATAACCTCTACCCTCGTTCCATCATATACTTGCATAATAAAGACATAAAACCAAGTCATATGATAGCATTATTGCCAGCAAAAACATCAAATTCACTTACTCTTTCGATCATTCATTTCAAAGGAAACCATTTTATACCAATGATTGAGATGTCCAAATGTCTTGCTTTCACTGGAACAAAAGCTGGAAGAAAATAAGTCAGTTAATAAAAATCATATTAAATGCATACAAATATTCTTCTCAACTAGTTTGACTAAAGAACATACAGCAACATCATAGCCATAATAAATCTCAATCAAAGGAAAAATTCCAGGAGAAACGAGAGATAAGTATGAAAAATCTTAAAATATAATGTGCAATTCTGGTCCTTGGAAAATAGGGTTTACATTAATTTTCCACGTGGATGCCTTTTTCATCTCCCAAATCACTTTATCTCTGTTCCTCCTTCAGTCAAAGGTTCTCTAGTAGCACTCATAGGGAAGCCATTAGCACACCCATTCTCCAAACAGCACTTTTTCATACACATACACAAATACATCCTCCCAATCTTTTTTACAATCTTAGTCACTTTGAAGCACTAATAGCAGGCATAACATACACACACATGCATGGGTCTGACAAAATTAAGAAAGCAAGCAACAACCAATTCATTCTGTACAAGTTTCAACAGTTAACAGGTTGACAAAAACACAACAGAAAATTTCCCCATAGAGACCATCAAGGCTCAAACATCCCTCCATATAGTCCATACCAATGGTCAGAAAATCATAATTCCCGTAAGTAAACAAAAATCACTTGACTGACAAGTACAGCAAATCATTAATCATTAATACCAAAAACCCATTGTTTAAAATCCAAAATAACTCCAGCAATTACTCCTCAGGCAATCATCACTCATTAAGGAGTTAACCCAGAAATCTTTTAATCATTTATACCTGGTAGCAACTAGTAAACATAATTCCCAAATCAGAAATAGCAATTGTCCCCTCACCAAAATCTACAAGAATACCTAACTCCTCCTTCCAAATATGCATAAAAAACATAAATGACCACTCAAACTCAGCACACCCCTACAATCTGCAATCACGCATCAATTCCTTCCAAACTCAGGTACACAGCAATCAACCAATTACTGAACCAATTTTGAAACAGAATCCCATATGCCCAGCAATAGCTGTCAACACCCACAATCAACCCTGTACTGTCTGATACCGGACGAATGGATTTCACAGACCAGAAACTCAATCATCCTAGAAGAATCCATTCCCTTCTCTTCTGCTAAACCCTTTCCCACAGTCTTGCCTGAAGCCCTACACCATGACTGACCTCAAAATAGAAGACAAAATGCTACGAATTTAGCAATTACAGTATTTTCTTATTTTGGGGGCAAAAGCCCAAAGATTTCGATCTTGCAGTTTTTTTCTTTTAGTTTTGGCAAAGGAATTATGTTTTATTTCTAATTTTAGAGAATGAATTTTTCAATGGTGACATCCATGTGGATGACGGAGGCATAAATGCGCCACAAGAGCTCTTAACATGTCATTTAAGACTCTGTTAATTGGCATCCTAAACAGAAGGACCTATGCAATGCCATTAGCTAGTTTCTTCGTTTCAAGAATTAATAAAATAAAAATAGCCAAGTCCTAATAGTTTAAACCCTTGCAAAGATACATGGCAATCAACATGAATTAATGAAAACAAAATACAGTCAATTCAAATACATAAACTAGTTTTACTTGGTAATTAATAGCATGCTACAACATCACTATAGCCGAAAGGAGTGAGTGGCCTTAAGCTGCTATGGGATTCAAATTACAAAACAATTTTCGATAGTAGCTTTCCACACACTATATCGGCAATACCATGATATAGGCATCATAAACCCTTACCTTAGAAACAATGTTCCTTCACTCTATCCAGGACTTTATTATTTCCGTGTCCTGTTTTCTTTTTTTTTTCTTTCAGACTTCACATTCTGCTAATTCTTATCTAATGTGATATGTTCTTTTTCTATTAACTTCACCATCACCTTTGATTTTTATTTTTTTTACTGTTCATAGATCAATGGTGATTGTGTATGCAAAGTGGCAGATTATTCATACGGAAATTCTTTAATTTTGGACCCTTTTTGGTTTTCGAGAATTTACAATGGTGAATAAATTATTTAGTTTTTATAATAGCAGAACTTCTGCTTCCCACTCTCCCACTACAACAATTTCAGGGCTAGCCACAAAGCACCACTTCCAAGGATTAGAAACTATGCTATTATCGATCTCCATCAAGTTCTAACAACTCAAAATTTGCATAATCAGTACCGTTACACAAATTAAACTGCATCAATCAGCATCTATTTAAAGCCAATACAAATGCAATAGACGAAAAGAAAAAAAAAATGAAAATTTGAACAAGAAAACAGCAGAACTTAATCACCAAAAATCACACTAGTCCAATCCGGATAGAAAATTTACTTGCCAATGTCCCATTCCAATTAACCAAATTCAACAAAAAACAACGGTGGAGAACACAAACAAATAACACGGTTTAGCGACTCGTTACGAATTCTCCGCGTGGCGTTTCAAAAAACGCAAACACGAAACACAGAAAACACGTCCATGCCGCGAACTCTTGCTAGTTAAAGAGAGAGAGAGAGAGAGGAAATAAAAAAAGTCCTCCAAATTCGAAGTTGAAAAATTGATCCGAACAGAAAATACTATGACGCGTTTGGATCTCACATCGCATCGTAGTTTCGGCCAAGAAAAGAAACGGATCCAGCAACAGGACCAGAGCAATCTTCAGATTCAAAGAAAATTGATTACCTGTCAACCTAGCGCGGAGTCGCCGGGAAGAGGTGGAGATCGGCGGCGGCTACGGCGGGGGAAGTTGCGGTTGGACGGTGAAGATGGGAGTGATTTTATGGAGAGAAACGTGATAATTGAATCGACGTTGTTCAGCCAATAGTATAAGAGGGATTTTTAGTCTTCTCTGTTAAGAAATGAAGCTTTATTTCTGTGTAACTTACAGGGAAAGACTGAAGTGGGTTGAATTGCATTAAAATTAACTTATATGTAAATATTATTAATTAATTAGAAAATTATTCAAGGTGTTAAAACTAATTATTATGTTTAATTTCTTTTTAATTTTGATGCATTTTTTTAAGATACAAAATGTTATTTTATTATTGATAATTACAAGCAATGTTCAATATCTTCATGGATGTCATCATCGTGTTATCTATTCCTTCCTTCTCATAATATTTCCTTTATACAATAATAACCATAAATATACCGTTTTTTAAAATATTTTTTTAATAAATATATCATTTTCATTAAGACACTAGTGAGTAATTATTCAGAAATAAAAAAAAATGATGTTTTATTGAACAGTGAAAAATATAAATTAATTTAGAATTTGTGTAAAAGTCTAAAATTGTATTCATTACGAAACAAAAGTATAATAAGGTTTAGAGATGGTTGTTGAGGATTGGAAATATAATCCTTTTAACTCTTTTGATGTAATTATAAATGTAGAAATATGGTTCTGAGTCTTAAACTATTAAAGTGTAGCAATTAGTATTGGTAATGTCCGTCCATTTGAATTATGGTTCTCGTTGTGAAATTTATTACTTCGTAATAATTAAAGTTGGGTATGCCTATTCATTTAAATTAGTATTAGTATAAATTCAAATTAAAAAAATATATTTGTCTTTACTTTTTACATCTTAAATGGCTATTTAAGACGTTATTTATTGTACAAATCTCTCTTATCATACAATGTTATATAAGTTTATTCAATAGCTTTTATTTTTAGTATTTGTGACCATTCAAGATTTTAGATATATAACAACCTCAATAATAGAATTATTAGATTGTATAGATCTAATTTTAAGTGGAAAGATGTAATGTCAAGATGTTTTCACAATATTTTTCTAAAGTTAGATTACAAATTAATAACATTAAATCTAATAAAGTGAAAAATAAAAAAAAATATATTTGATATTTTTACAACAGTTTGTCTATAAACTTAGTATATCTGGTTATTGATTAACTTTGTAACGTTTTACTAGGCATACTATCGCTCTAATACAAAATAAGTGTTTTTTGGACAATGATTATTATTAACTAAACAACTCAAATATTATTTGAAATACAATTATTCTTAGTTAAGATTGAATATTTTTAAAAATACATTCATTCCTAGCTAAGATTAGGTATTCTTTGAAACATAATTATTGGTTAAGATTGAGTATTCTTTGGAACATAATCATTCTTGATAGTAACTTGGTATCTTGAACAAGAAAAAAACAATGAACCATAGTGTTTTCTACAATTGCAGCATAATACATCAAGTCAAAAGTTGTTCCTCATAACTTGTATAAATTAAAAACCAACTAGAAGATTATATCGTCTATGAAGGTAATATTTTTTATGTGACAATAATGTTGCAATTAGTCTCTCAAAGAACCTTATATTCCATTATAGGGCAAAACATTGCAATCAAACATAACTTTATCAAAAACCATGTGATGGATTCTTTGATGAAGAGTCAATTCCAATTGGTGGAATGGAAGAGTAGTGGAGGAAGCTTGGATGAATGGAGGTCTTTAAGTGAGAAAGAGTTGTGGAGAGGTGATTCTATGGGAGAGGTTCGACCAACTCGCAAAGGAAGATGCTAAGGAAGGAATGAGAATTATGAGAGTTATCCTAGGGAGATTCAAGAACAAGTGAGATGTAATTTATGTATAGTGACTCTACTCATTCAAAAGTGAAAAATACATGGAGATGGGAGTCCTATTTATAAAAGTTGGGGTTGGACCTTAGAGAGTCAAAAGGAGAGGGGAATTCAAATTTGAATTACCCCATGGTCTATTAAAGAAATGATGCATAGAGTGGATCAAGTGCTACTTCTCCACTTATGCTTTTCACATTTGAAGATGTGCTCAATGTGCAACATGTGTCTCTTTCCATATTATGGTCAACCTAAGATTTTCTTTGGGCTTGAATGGGCCTAACTGAAATCCTAAAAAGACTCCTATAACCCTAATAAGACTACAAATCTCAAATACAAGCTCAAATGTCTTAGACTACTTCACAAGTCTATTTATTCTTACTTTATACATTCTATTACACACTAGAGATTACCCATATTGAGAATAACTTGAGAGCCTACTGAGATAAGTTGAAGCCTAGTCGTCTTAGATCCTTATAATCATAACTTTAGTTGTCAATCTCTTAGCCTAGGGTTTCCCATCACCATGTTCAAAATGAAACTATGGATTTATAATTTGTACCCGTAAAATATTAGTTAGCTAATATTTTTACAAATCACTAACTAAAGAAAGATTAAATCATTTACGAAGTTTATTGGACATCAAATTTGTTGAAGAATTATTAGGATCATGTATACATTGTCTATATGTTTTGATGTTTTTTAAATAGTTTAGATAGATCACATACATATGATGATCATTTTATATCATGAATGTGAAACGTTCTTTGAATTACATTTTGTTACCTAAGGTCTCTTTTTGCCTTAAATGTAAAGAAATGATTATTTTACCAAGTCGTTATAAAAGTAAATCATTGTTAAAATCACTTATCATTGTTATCAAACTATATATTAAACGACTTTTAGGTGAACTTCCTAAATACATCCAATAAACCTTCTCTCTCACTCAATAACTCAACTTTTTGATACATGGAAACCCAAATCTTAACCATACTATAAGAATCCATGGCTCAATTTCTCAGAGCCCTTACCCGGCCTCACCAACAACAAAATCAACCTTCTACATCTCAACCACCAACTCTACCACCATAACAATGATGAACTTTCTTTTCAAACCCTTTATTGATTGACAAAAGGGAGAGAAAAGATATTTTGAATTTTAGAGTATAAGACACTACATTTGTGCATCATATATGTTTTATAACATGAGTCTTCTATGCATCTATGTTTTCATCTCACATCCATCTTTCTTACTCTGATACTTGTCATTGTTATACAAAGTTTTGTGCTTTACTTATATTTGTTCTTCCTTGTTCTAATTTAATCTAATACTCTTAGAATTTGTTATCATAAAAAGAATGAGAGGTTATCTGAATGGTCTACACTTGTCTAGAACCATTAGACTATCTCTATGTGGATAATTTTGATAATAACAAATATGAAAATATTATCTTACATAGTATTTATGAACCTTCTTATGTGCATTCAATAAAGTAAAGATTCTATCAGACCTTCCAATAACATATGGTTTAAAAAAGACGCTCTAATTTATTTTTATCATAATTGATAAATCTAAGCACATGTTAAAGTTGTAACCATACAAATTTTTTATACATAAAAATAATTATATTAAATAAGTTTAAATTAGCTTCAATAAGGTTAAACTTAGCACTCAACCTCCAAAGCACTATTTTATAAATATGAAAACAAATAGTTTCAACAATGCTTTAAAAATCTATTAAAAATCATTATATTGACAAACATTAACAATATCCTTTCATATATTAATGCACATATTCTATTAACTATTCTTGCATATTTCTTTATTGATCGCACATAATATTTATAAGGAAGTGCAATCTTCTATATTAGATTTATCCTTAAAGATTAACCAAGCATAACCAAGCAATGCTAATATTTTGAAAGACTTATATAAAGGACAAATATGTTATTCCTTCAATACACAAACATAAAATGAAACTTATAAAAACTTATAAGTTATGTAATGTTATAAGTTCGAGTGCACTTTTTTTAGAAGTAATAAATATTTTGTATTCATTATGTGGAGCTACTCACCTTTAAGACATATTTGGTATATCTTTTCTTTTAGAATAATCCTCTTTACCTTATATCATATATCTTTGTAATAAGGATCTTAAAAAACTTAATTCTCAACCTTATGAAGGAATTAAGAAGTGATAACCTCAAATAATCTATATGCTCATCTTATAATCAAGTTTCAATAAATAAAATATATTAAAAAATATTTAAAAAAAGAATTAGATATAAGTTTATAATTATAACTTAACTAGACTATTTTATATCATTTTTCTACATGGTAAATAATTTAGCATTTTGCCCGAAAAATATTATAACTATATTGAAACCTTTATATCATCACATACCAAATCTCTCATTATTGAATTTAGTTTCTTAGTGCATGCATCACTTACCATTTTCTCCTCACTTGGTTCAGCTATCACATAGCTTGAATTGTATTTGTTAAAATAATTATTTTCAATATTCTTTTACCCAAATATTTATATTTGTATAAGCCTAATCTAATATGATTTGATATAATTTAATCTCATTCAATATATATTTTATGATGATCAATAATATTTCTATAATGATTAATATTCTATTATCAATTATCATAATTTATATTTATTAAGAATAATTCAGAAAAATCTTAAAAAGTCTGTAAATAGATAATAATTTTACAGAAGTAAATTCAATCTTATATTTATTTATTTATATTCATTTATTTTTATTATCTGACTTAATATTGGATAATCTTCTCATCAACTAACTTCTATAACCATTTTTAACAAAATATATAACTTAGTTGCTTAGTTAAAACGTAACTTTCTCAAAATCAATTATACTGTACTTTACAATACTCTAACTAATCCAATTCTAACAGGAACAATTCTCTTCTTTAAAATGAGTTGTTTGTTAGAAGGTTGTTATAACATACTTTCATAATTAATTATGCGATAATTATGAGATAATAATTAATAATCAATTTTTACTTCACTTTTTCACTTGTAGATATAATATATTTTTACATTTCTAAGTAAAATAGATTAATTGAGCAAACCTTTTATCATGAACCAGTTTAACAATCTCTAGTGTTTACTGATTTCCATGAGAAGAACAAAATTCTGAAATATTAAAAGGAGATTAGTTTGAATTTCGAACCCGATACAAATACAGGATTTTGAAAATCGAATCACATGAAAATAAATAGAAAAAGTGAACTTGTCTCAAATGGATATTGATAGATGACACTTACACTCTGAATTTTAAAGGATAAATAAATAATTTGATCACCTATAGACAAAAATAATTATTGTAGTTTTTGAAAGTGTAAAAAAACCTTCCAATTATATTCTACTGCTAATTTTTAAAACATTTTATCATTAAAAAGGAATTTAATTAAGTTTTATATTATTTCAAAGAGTAAGTTAACTTCTTACATATTTCTTATTTTATTGAATAGTTAATATGTAAACTACAACTTAAATCAAATAAATTAAAATTAAAATTAATATTTTAAATAGAAAAGTCAAAGAACTTTTTTTATAGAAAATTGAAAGATTTAATTATTATTCATTATACATTAATAATGAAAAAAATTATAATATCCCCTAATTATAATTTTTTATATTTATTGTAAATTTTATAATAATTATTTTAAAGGTTTAGGCATAAACCAACTCATTAAGACGTATAAGAAGAATTCAGAACTTATTTTAGATAAGTTCATTGAGAATGTATGTTAAGTCATGTGTTATTAAAATTCTACTAAATTGTCTATGAGTATCTAATCTTATCTTCAAGAGGGTGTGGTAAAAATTTCACATCAACTAAGAATATAATTAAAATATAGTATGCAAATGAAGTATAAATCTAATTTAAGAAATTAGTTATATAAAATTGAGTTAAGTATACACTCTCTTTTTAAAATATATATTATTATTAATGAGGAGCTAGGATTTTTTTATATTTATTTTAAAGACAGAAAAAACATTAATTTCATATAGTTAATTCAACTAATTTACACAATGCAGCAAAAATATACAAAATACTGCTCCAATTTCTATTTTCTGAGTTACAGTTCAGTTTGAGTCAGGCAGATCCAAGGGCTTGAAATATTTCCCATCTATTAGATAAGTTCCAATTCTGAGCCTCACAGCCCAAACATCTTTGGGTTTTCTTGAAACAATTCTGCACCAAGTAACAACCCAATTTTTTACTATAAGCATTTGATGCTCACAAATTTATATACCATGATCAAACAAATCTTACATTAAACTAACCTAGGCACCTCAATGGGTTAGATTTACATAAAGCAAAATTCTATTTCTATTATACTGAAACTTGTTGAAAAATATAAGTTCTGGAAGTGAGATCAACCAAACTTTTCATGTCAATGATACATAAAAAATATTTACTGACAACACTTTCACTCAAACAATCTCTTTCCAGTGTTAATCAGTGTATTAAATCAATTATAATAAAGTACTTTTTTATTAGTTGGTAGATTAAAAAGTTTACACTCTAATTGCATGAAATGTATGGAGAATTGAATTTCTTGATGATGAGATGAATACCTTCCAACATCACCAGCTTTGACTTGACCAGTATTAACCCTGAGACAGGGCATAGTAGCTGCAGTCTTAATCATCTTGGGAGCTTCAATGAAAATAATGGGAGAACCTATCTCCAACTTGGACCCTTTTTCTGGTAACTCTGAGGACTCTTTTGATGCACACTTTACTAAAGAAGAAACACCATTTTGCCTCACAACTTCACAATTCAAGCTTCTCTCTTGGACCCTCAAAAATGGCTTTGTGATTGCACAAGAAGAAAAGGAGAAAGCCATGCTCACTTCTATAGTCCTCCAAATTAAAAACTGCAAAATGCACCAATGAATGGCTTTTTCAAAATTGGTGTCTCAACATGGTTATGAACTGAAGTGGATATTACAAGAGTTGCATAACTAAACTGAACTCACCAAAACCAGAAATTCTACTGCAGGTTGAAAACTTTTCCTTAGAGCCTTTTCTCTTCAACTTAGAAACTATTTGAAGGTTAGAACATGTTTGTTTAGTCAATTGGGTATGGTTGCATTTTTTGTGAGAGTTCTCTACTCATTTGTGGTGCATGTTTGAGGAAGAAAATTTGGATAGGAAGATAATACAAAAGATAAAATATCTCTGGATAACTTTTTTTTTTCTTCTCTTCTTCTGGAAAGTAGGACCATGTGGAAAAGCTCAGTATATGTTATGGTGACGTATAGACGTGTGTAAGTCTGTTCTTGTTGTTTTTTTAATAAAATATGTTTTTAAATTTTTTTGAAAAAATAAATTATTATTTTAAAACTAATAACCAATTGAGGAGGTGATATCATAGTCACAAAACATTAAAAAAAATTCTTGATTTACATTACGAATTTTTATCTATATATAAATTTAGCATTACATACAGATTTTAGATAATATTAATAATTAATTTTATCAAAATTATAATTATTATTATTATTAACATTATTATTATTAATAAAAATAAATAATATTATTAAAATTGGTATATATATTATTAATATATAATTAATAATATTATTAATATTATTATTATTATTTTAATGTTAATATTAAAATTTTTAATAAGAGTAATTTTAATATTATATTATTAATATTATTTTTG
>Ga0099825_1003357_pt1 | contig 21301 bp, 6 predicted proteins | sample SiratroredBW_FD_76838 | JGI IMG/M metagenome (GOLD analysis project Ga0099825, IMG submission 76838) | Root nodule microbial communities of legume samples collected from California, USA - Siratro red BW | ecosystem: Host-associated > Plants > Roots > Nodule | place: USA: California | collected... | reverse complement strand
ATTATATATATATATATACTTAATATATATATATATATATATATATATATATATATATATATATATATATATAACATATAAATATATATAATAAATAATATTCGATATCTTTCAAAAATTTATATTAAGTAAGTTCTATTATAAACTAACATATAAATCATTTAATCAACGTTTTTATATGTAAATATCAACTTCATATAATCAAAGTAGGTTTAAGGTATTTTATATTCATACTTCTAATAATTTTTTTTTTTCAACTTTACACCATACTATGTTTTAATTTATGTGATTTAAACACTCACTCTCAAGTGAGAGAATATATGTAGATATAAATATCATTACTTAATACATGTATTCAAACATAAGTTCATATATCATCCCATATATTTGTAACCCAATTACATCCATATGCATTCTCATGATTGTTTATATTGGATAATCATCAAGTAAAGCATACAAACTAAATCAAAAATCAAATAATTAAGTCACACATGAAATTTGAAGTTAAAAAAAATAACGTTATAACAACTTATTTTCACTTGAGCAAGAATGAAGTAAAGAGAAAAAGTTATTTTTATTGTCATGCTTTTACTTAAATAAAACATTTATCGCTTAAGTGAGACAACTCTCACTTAAGTAACAAATGTATTATTTAAGTGAAAACACAACAAATACTAACCCAAACTCTCAACCTCATTTTTGTTTGAATAAAAAAAATTTGGTCAAGTGAATTTCCTTTAAGAAAAAGGGACTTAAATCTCATGCATTTTCACTTGAGTAAAAATACAAGAAAAAAATTGATCTTGCAACAAGTCAAACATTCTAAGAGTTTACTAAAAACCTAATATATGAATATCAACAATCTCAACAATTGTATATTGCTTAATTAGAATTATCAAATATTCAAACTGAAACTTATTTCATTTTGACTTAATTTGATCATTTTAAATCACATTTATATAAAATTATCAAATCATAATATAATTCGATCACGCACACATACTCTTCCCATCAAAGTAAGTTTACTCATTTAATCCAAATTCACAAACTCAAATTCAAATACTTATAAACTTATGTCAATATACATCAATTTTTCCCTCAAATCTACAATCAGCACTCAAAATTATGCAATTGTTCACTATCAAAGTCATCAACATTTCCAACTTTATACATGTATAACCTACACATTGAACTTCAAATTCAACTTTCTTCTAAAATCTAACTCATTTTTATACATAACTTATTTTACCCAAAAAAGCAACTTCAGCTATAGGGATCACAAAAATGTGTTGGAAAAACTCCAAAATTTTAAAAACCAAAAAAACAATTAAACTTCATACTAAACTAGTTGAGTGAGTCATTTTTTTTTTAACTAACCAAACCATGACAAAGCTCTAACATAAGCAAAGAAAATAATAAAAGATGTTAAAAGCAAGAAAATACTTATATTGATTTAAGTTATGAATGAGTAAGATAAACTTTAACTTAACCAACTATTGATACGAAAAAAGGAAGAGAATTGGAGTTGAAATATCATAAAAACTTAAAAAAAAAAAAACAAGAAATTTGATTTGCATATGAAAGAAATATAGGGTTTTACAAAATAAAATTTATTTTATTTAGAGACTTCTGGAAAGTTTTATATATATATATATATATATAAATAAATAGTCTTTAGATTATGTAACCATAAATTCATATAAATAATCTTTAAACTCTTAAGTTGGCCTCTACTCATCGTAGAAGTTAGAGGCAAAATAAATAAATGTTTAGACAAAATATGGTATTATAAAAATACTTTTAAATATGTTTTTAAGTCTTAAAAATTACTCTATTTTTAAATTGATGAAAAATTTGTTAGTTTTAAATTTTTTCTAATGTTTAACCATGGTCTATTTTGTCTTTACCATTATTTATAGTTAGTTAAATATTAATTATTAATATAATTAAGGCCATACAAAATATTTTAAATTAAAATAATTATATCTGTTAGATAATTTGATTATGTAACCTAAATCAAGATTAATATTAATGATGAAACTAGTGGTTGTCTAAGACATGTTATTGGTGGAAGCATATTTAGAAGGAACGAAGGAAGTATGCTTTTTTCTACTTATCATGAAAAAAAAAAAAAATGACCATATACATTAGATTTATTGTTGTCACCATAGTTGTTGAAAATAATTTATTTTTTTGTAAGATATGAATTCAGTGTAACTCTTAGTATGGTATGTTAAGCCTTTCCTAATCTATAATCTATATATTATTTCTTGATTCACTATAGACAGTTTGATTAAATTTATGGAGTTACGTAAAAATATAATTTTTAAAGTTTTTCATAATTTTAAAGAGAAAAATAAATTTATGGATCGTATGACTAATCTAGTTGTTGAAAATAGATTACACATTTCTTTTATATGACGGATTGTATTTTTGTATGATTGATTGAATAGATAGAATCTATTTGAATTTAGCATTGAATAGTTAGTTCTGTTTTTTCTTTTTGAGTATGAGTTAACCTCGTGCTTTTGTATTTTTCTTTCCTTTTTATTGTATGTTTTGTTATGGAAAGGCATATAATTTCTGAATTTTGGAATATTAATCTAACTAGGATTTCAAAAATCTAACTATGAGAATTTCCAAAAATTATAATTTAATGTAAGCAATGTCATAATATGTTTCTTATTTTTTTAATATTGTATTTCCTATTCAAAGTAATTATATTTTTCTTATAATTTATTATTTATCTTTGAGATTATAATATTGAATCATTAAAAACATTTTAGAGATTTTTAGTAATATGTGAGGTAAGAGTTTGTCATTACAATAAAATTGTTTTTTAATAAAATTCCAACTAATTGATGATGAAATATTTTAACTTAAAAAGTTTTCTTCGAAATTACATTTAAAATTAAAACATTCAAATATTTCATTAACATCGAAGTAAATTAACATTAACTTTCAAATTTTAAATTAATCCTGGATTTTAAGTATAGCTGCATTAATTGATTTTATATTTTTTAATTTATAATTTTTCAATTCATTATAATAAAATTGTTAAATAATTTAATTCATCGTAATAATATATTAATATAATAATAATGATGATATAAAATTTTATATTTTTCTTCTATTTTTCATTAACTTTTTTTGTAATTATTATAATAATAAAAAAATGTATTCTTCATTGCATTATAAAATTAGAATTGTAATTGCACTCATTTTTTTCTAAATTTTGTTTATACCGATTTTATGGTTTCTGCTGTGTCAAATTATAATCAATCTTAATATTTTAATTAATTATCCTAAATTACTTTTCTTTATTATATATATTTTTTTACTTTTTTAATTTAAAATTTTTCCGTCCCTTTTAAGAAAATTGTAAAGAAACGCAGTTTGGAATTCGATTTCCAGATCTAGATTTTAGTGTGGAAAACCAATATTTACAGAAAGTCAGGTTCTGAACTTGCACTTGAGAAATAATAAAGTGTGCAGAGTCTATTTGGAGAATTTTTTTTATTTGATTTACCTTGGTAAAAATATCTTATTCTGTTATTATATCATATTTCAATTGACTACATTGGATTTGTTCGATATTTACTGTTACACCTGATTAATTGTGTTTTCCTTCCTACACATAGATAAAAAAAAAAAAGTCTCACCTGTTTGCTTTTAATCCTTTCAAACAATAAAACTAAAAAACTGAATAACACAATATCACAAGGACGAAAATGTTGTTCAAATCTAACAAATCATTTTAATAGTAATCATATTACTAGGATTTTTTTAAATTGGACTAGTGGATCTGCCAATAACAAATCCCCCCTCCTTCATTCCTGAATCTATATGGTAATTGGTAAAACAAGAGAAAAGTAAAAATTACAAAAAAAAAAAAAAAAAGTGAATTTCATACATCTGTTAATATTAACGAAGATACAATGACAACGTACGCCAGAAAAAAGAAAACTGCAATCTGTATGAAAAACTTGGGATTTTCCCTCATGTTTGGTGAAGTCACCGCCCTGGAAAGCAGAAAATTAATTATATTACGAAATCGCTTAAAAATTCACAAGGGTAAAGAATAAAAGCATGAGAGCATGTCCAAGCAGAAGTAGAAGACAGGTGCATGACAGTTTTTGAACTGATATTGTGATTTTGTTTGGTCTCTCGACCACAACGTTACCTAGCAATTCGTTGAGAGAGTCGATGAAAAGGTAAACTTTGTATGAACACAATGCCTGGTCCTGTTAGAAGAGCTGTGACCGCATTGTCACCCTGCAATTTCGATATCACGATCATATATACCACATTCTAGAGAAAACTATGGTTGTTAGAAGAATCATGTTATAAGAAAGCGATGCATGAATATCCAAGGTAGCATTATGGTCACCGTAAGGAAAATGCTAATACATTGTATAAAAGGTGGCTGTAGCCTGTATCATCTTTGTCATTATAGCATAATTGCCGACTATCGAGGGTTGACCCATGTGGATTAGAATTTTATGGATGGGTTGGATCCCTATCCTTTGCGTGGCTAAGGGAAAGGCATTCTAAAGGGCAGTATGGTTCTACAAAACTCCTAGTATGCTCGGGGTCCTAGGATGCAAAATTTACTCCCTTCATCTTGTGAGGATTTAAACTTCACCTCGCTTTAGAAAGACTTGATTGCTTTAGCAATGCAAACTCTCAATCATTGCCAGCATATATGCACAGACAATTGTGAAGTTTACTACCGAAGGTGTCATCAGCTGGTAAAGTCTTCTTCAATAAAGCATAACTTCGAAAAAATTGCAAGCAAAACCTACCATTACCAGCCAGGCAAAGTTCATGAGCCCCCACAAATCACAAAAACGTTATCCCGCTAGGTCACGGTCTTTCCTCATCCAAAAGTAATTAAAAAAAACTACTTAATATCAGTATTGATTGAATACAGAAGGCTTGAGCTATAAAAGCTACTTACCCCAAACATTGTCCTTCGTGCAGGACCATTATATTTTATTTGGATATTGACTGTACTTGTCACAGCAACAATTGAAGAAACATCAACAGCTAGAACTTCACCGATCTCAAGATTTTTCTGTGCAACTAACAAGAGTACCGAATCCAATAGAGCGTCCCAGTGAGAAATTAAGAAAGAGTATGGTGGAAAAGAAAAGTGAAAAAACTTCAAAGCAAGATCTTAATAAAATTGACATTAAAAACTACAATGATGAATTCGGGAGGAGGTGAGAGTTGCAAATGGAATAAGAAAAAGATTTTACAAGCATGTATCAGTTTAGAAGAAAGAATACCAGATCCACCCGCTAATATGAAAGCAAGCCCTTGGCCAGATAGCTTTTGCCTCAAGAATCCCTACAAAAAGAGCATGGTCTTAGAGAAATGATTGGAGGCATGCATGACAAGGAGACCTGCGTAATTGGTTTGACAAAACATTCTTCACCTATTTTCACAATGCCATTTTTTGTAATTATTACTAGTGACTGAAACTGAAAACAAAAAATGTTTTCTCAAACTAAAAAAAAACAATGAACGAAATATGGTTATAATAAGTTTCAGGGCTTATCCTAAGGAGATAAAATTGGAGAGTCATTGTTGGGAAAGAAAACATTTATTACATTCTAAATACGAAAGTCATTTATTTGCTAATATAAACTTTAATTTTTATCTCCATAACATCATTTTTTACTTAAAGAAAAGTGGTAAATAAATTTTAGGCTGAAGTTAAGATAAAAGTGGGAATTTTTATTGAGAAAGGAAACATTTATTACATTGGAAACACTAGATTCATTTATTTCCTAAGGGCTGATGCTAATAAAACTGTAAATTTTAGGGACTTTAAGGAAAATTATTAAAAGAAATTCTCAAACAATAAATGGTGGTAGATTATATGGTACCACGGAAGAACTGAAAGCGAAAGTTTAGAATTTATTTATTAATTTTCTTCTCCATACCATGGATATAATAAACTCATAAAATGAATGCAACTGCAACCTAAAAATATCAATTATGAACAAGAAATTGTATATCAATTGCAAGAAGATCCGTCAATAGACAAGTAATGCATACTACGAAATCTCTCACGTTACATTTTCGATCATATCTTTTGGTACAAAAAGAATTCCATGTAGCATTGCAGCCAACATAGACTGTACAGCTTGCAGTGCAAAAACAATGTCCAATTTTGTAACGTATCAAAAGAAAATAATCCTAAAAACGGCAAACTACATTTGCTGCCATGCATGTGATACCAAGTTAGTAACAAAGTCTAATAATAATGGGAAACATCCCAAATATCTCACCTCAGCACTAGCAACAATATTTCGTCCCCTCTGATCAACTATGTTGCTAACCTTCACATCATTGACAGAGCAAAGAAAAGCATCTGGCTACAGAGTGCAGAAAAATTCAAAAGAAAGTTATTTTGTATTCTGTTTCTCAAATTTAAAAGAAAATTCAACAAACAGTAAACCCACAGATCAAATTATAGAATCCAAAATCAAATTTAACAACTGCAAACAAATTGGTTTTACCTGACACAAAATCTCTCCATTGAACATTGCCAGATCAATCTGTAATTGAATAAGTAACAGACACATAAGCATATATATATATATATATATATATAAAGAGAAATCCAGTCATATGTATACCAATATGTGTTTAAGATGATGAATATTGAGACTGGGTAGCAATAGTTTAGAAAGGCACACAAGTACAAACCGGAAGAATTCTTGCAAAATATGGTGCAGCAATTCCAACAAATCCATCACTTGGTCCCGAATTGTGCAGAACAATGCTAGTTATTGTTTTTCCAAATAACCACTGCCATACACCTACTTCATTTTCTGGAAGGTAGGCATTTTCCATTTCAATGGATCCAGACATAAAACACATGGAACCTACAATTAAATAGCACACAGGTTCCATTAAAATATTGACAGGTGTGATTCACAAATTCTAACTTGTTCAAGTTATGCACATATACAGAGACAGATGCGGGCGAATCTATTGCCAAATTCGTATCAATATACATTAAAAAAGTATCATAACGAGGCCTACTAGGAAAACAACAAAGGAAATTATTTGCACAGCTCCACTCCCACAAAAATTTACTATTAGGTAACTCCCTACTTGATGATACTTCCCTATAGAAGAATTAGGGAGAGATAAAACAGTGATAAACATGCTTAACCAACAGGTCCTAAAGAAATTTAAGAACAAGGGATTCAATTATTCATTTTTCAAAACAACTTTCAGTATTACATTTATCAGGTACTTGGTCAAACTATTTTTGAGAGATGCTAACACACATTATTTACTATTAGCTAAAATTTGTTACAAATCATAAATTGTGTGGGTAACTTCTTATTTAATGAACCCCACTCCTAATATTATAGTTTTCAATAAATTTTAATCAATAATGAAGAATGTGAGGGTGTATTGCTAGTAGTAGTCAATATTTTAAGAAATCTAAAAAAAAAAAAAATATGATTATGTATTTGCAAACCAAATATACAGGTTATTTCATCCACAATTCATGACCAGTTGGGAGTAGGGGGGTTAAATAGACATGGCCTTATCCCCACAATCAGAGAGGTTGTTTCCGGGATTTAAACCCATGACCTCCAAGTCATAAGGCAGCAACCTTAGTATTGCACCAAGGTTCACCTTCCATTGCAATGTTCAATATTATCTATAAATCATGTTTATATCAGTCTCATATTCAAGAGCATACACTTAATATTAACGATCCAATGTGAAAGCAAAAAAAATTCATTTGATACTTTGAGAAGAAAGATCATCAACGAAAAATTCAAAACCAATGAATAAAAGTTCCCAACAACTTACCAGGCTTTGCAATGATTCTTTCCTGTGGCTTCAACATTATCTACATTTGCAAGAACCAAATGGAGAATGATAATACAATAAAGAGACAATAGATAAGAAAGTTTCCAAAGCCTCGACATTCTAAACTTTAGATCGTCACATATACCTGAACCACTTGAGCTTCACCCCCTAAAATCTGAAAAGGTATGATTGCATCTTGTGGGCTCTAAACAACAAAACATGAAAAAAAAAAACACCCTTGATAAATAATGCTTACAAGCAAAATATATGAATAAATATACTGAGAAACCTTGCTTTTTCTTAGATTCGTGTGTTAGAATATCTACTAAGCTTTTCCATTTTCTAGCACCAGTTATGCAGGCTTTTTGTGTGGTTAACTTGTTATATTCATAGCTATTTTGCTGAAAACAGTATGCATAGCATATTACATTTCTTAAAACTACACCAAACATCAAAGCAAATGTTTTTTTTTATCATTTTGCATGTTCCAGAGTAGTTTTGTTAGTTCCACAGTGCATGGACCAAAGGTGCAAATTATTATGATCTTGGACTCAACTAAACTTTGTCTATCATACAATCCAGCCATCGTATCAAATTAGCTAAATAGCAACGTCAATTGCAAAAATGTAATTTAAATACACAAATTGAACTTCTAAAGTACTCCAACTTCATAAATTACAACTCTAGTTGAGAAGTCATCAATGCATCTAACATATTAATTTAGAATTCAAACTTAACTAAGCTGTTCTAGAATCAAGACTACCAGAAATCAGTTGATTGAAAACAACGGAAGTTAAAAAAATCTGTTGTCAAGGAAAAAAATTGATGCAAGTACCTGATAAACATAAGGCTGAAAAGGTGTTGAGAAAAACGGTGCAGCCATAGCTGGGGCACGGGGGTTACTTTGAAGTTACTGGAGACAGAACGCCAACTGGAAACATAAATTTTTGTTGATAAACATAAATTTAAATTGGAAACTTAACTTGCAAACTCATAAGAGTTTACTTGAGTCCAACTAACATAAAAATAATATTTAAAGAACCGCAAGATGACATAGATGCAAGAACATAAACTTACACTAATAATTCAACATTAGAAAAATATACTATGCCAGAGGACAGAATAATATACTTCTAAGTAACAGCAAACAAAATAATGAGGAAAACCATAATATATTATAACAGAGAACACAACCAACAAAATATAATTGAAAAATATACTATAACGGAGAACGCAGCCAAAACAGGGAACAACAACTCATTTTGAACGAGAAAAAATGGGTCCTGAAAGAAAGGGATGGGCTTGAAGGTGAAATCGAATCGTAGGAGACACGATGTAGAAATTGTGAACAAGGGCTTGGATTTCTGAATAGGTGATCTTGATGAACTTTGTATAAGAATAGGTGAAATCGTGAGAGAAATGAACTTCAACCCGTCACGTTGTACCTTGTCTTCGATTTGCAAATGACAGCTTCCATTTGAGCCTATTCTTGATTGATGACATGGATGGCTTTGAGGGAAAATCGCAAACCTAAGTTTCTGATTTAGTGTTCCTTGAAACAGAGCGACAAGGTGTCATTTTGGACCAAAACTGTACTGCCCTTTTCAAGTGATGAAATAGCTCCTGAAACTCACAAGTCCAACTGAGACTACACAGATTTTGGCTCACAATTCTAGGAGCATTTTGGCGCGATGGAGGCTGATTGGAATTAACGCGCGATTTTGAAAACCTTTCTATTAAAAATATTGCCAAAACTTATCATTCCCTCTGCATGAGGAGGTTTTGCACCCCAAACAAACATCTTACACTTGGTTCTTATTCTTCAAGACTAAACGAAACAAAAAAGGCTCTTTTTTTTTCCTCCAAACAACCCCAAAGGTGAAATAATCACATGTTATTGTTGAATTATTAACATATAAAAATGTAAATTATCACTTCAATGGCAAAGCATTGCACTGAGACCTAAAGTTAGGAAGGACACAGGGGAACATAACCAAATAATCATTGAAATTCAAAACCTTAGCAAGATTTTAAATTGCAGACTACATCAAGTGACACAGCCCCACTCCACTGGCCACTTAAACCACGTCAAGCTACGATTGCAAACAGCAGGCAGTCACATCCAGTGAAAACCCTGTGGACAACTGAAAACCCTAAATCCCAAAATCACTTCCCTACAAGTGTATTTCTATTAGATGATCTAGCCCACTGATCCACCCACTTGACAATTTTCACCTAACTTTCCTCCCTGATAATAGTTGCTCAGAACCAACTACATAAACAAACCCATGAGAATTAAGAAGTATCCATTAACATACAGAACTTACGCATACTTTTCCTTTGGGGTGAAAAAAAAAACCTAATATACACCGAAAACAAATTATGCACCTGATTCAACAAGACCAATGAAAGAAAAACCCAATGTTGTGCCACTGCAGTAGCTGCAGCACCTTTATACGGAAGACCTACTCTCAATTAAATCCTTGAGAGAAACATCGTAAAAGTATAAAACAAAAACCCATTGAAATTAATGGTTAATGGAGGGACTAGAAAAATGAAGAACAATATATGCAATTGAATATTGCAGAGATAAATCTCAAATCTCAAATTATCTTTCGAAACAACTCACTGAATAATAGTTTGAATCCAACCGAAAATGGTCTCAGATCTGGTTGATTAATTGACTCCCATGCGAAAGCCGAGTTTGATTCAGACAAGCATGATGCATTGCGTTACGGGGGTTCTGGTGTGTTGTGCATTTATTTTCTCTCTTCTTTTTTTTTTTTTTTCAATCCAGAAGGAAAAAGACCTTTTTCTCCTCTGCCTGTGACTGTATTGTAGCAATTTCTGGGGCACACGTGTCTTCCATTCAGACGTGGCTTGTTTCTATTGGCTAGGGTGGTCAATCTTAGAGTGAGGTCAATTTCTATTGGTTAGCGTGATCAACATCGCAGAAGATGCACTGTTTTTTTTTTACCGGGTATATATGGGAATAATAAAATCCCATAAGTATCTTTTGAGATAAAATTCAAATTAAATTCCATAAGTTGTAATTGATTCTCACAAATTTAAAAAAAAGGTTATTGTTACAACTAAATTTTTACTTGTTAAACTAGCAATTTAGTTGGATCGAATTTAATGTGTAATTTTGTGTGTTGTTTTTTAATTAGAATATTTTTATTAAATAATAATAACGATAATTTTCGTATTTGATGATATATGTATATATAAATTGATAATCGCACCGTCTCTATACATAAAATAAGTATATAATCTCTCCACTAAAATTAATTACGCCAGAGTTTGAATAATTTATATAATAATTTCATACTATCAAATCTCTTGTTTCTTTACTTTTTACATGTAATTTATAATCATTCTTACAAAATCACCATTTTAAGTTTTTGTTAAATTGTATTATTTTATTCCACTATAATTTATATTTATAAAATGTAGTATGAAAGTATATATTTTTAATATATAGTGAAAAAAAATATTTCATGATGATTTAGAATTCTACTTGTATTTCTAGTTACAATATATAATTATTTTATATGTTTTGTGCTTTTTTATTTTTATCACTTTAGTGATAATTTTTAGTCAAATTATATATATATATATATATATATATATATATATATATATTATTTCAAACCATTTCGAAAGACAAACAAAAAGTTCTCTTGGTTAAAAATTACATATTAATATTTGTTATATTTGTAATTGTTGTTATATTTATAATTTTTTAATATATCTTATACATGTTTAACATTGTTATTTTAATGACAATAATAGAATATTTATGCTTTCATAATGCAAATAATAACATGTTTATGTACGTTTAACAATTTGTTCTTTTTGTGTGAAATAAAGATGATGCAAAAGAAATAAAAAAAGTTATTGTTATAATAGTTTAGGATTTAGATAAAAATGAGAAAGTTATTGTTGTAATAGTTCATCTATAATTTATTACAAGCGTTTTTCAAAACGTTATTATAACTTAATAATTTTTTCTTCACATTTCTCTTCTTCCATTTATACTCATCTCATATACTATCTTTAGATACTTATTCACTCAAATGACTAAAAATAACAATTCCATATTTTATTACAACATTTGACAATAAATCAGATCATACTTATTTTCTTTACTTTCAAATCCTACTAATCATCACTTTTTGTCAGATTTCAAACCAAGTTATCCTTTGTTTATTATCTTTGTACTTTTACACACTTAAAGCTCAAAAAGTATGTTACCAAAAACATCTTTCATCATTCTTATCGAGATCATTCATCACCTGAGTTGCTTATGTTTTAGCATCAACATCTAAGATAGAAACTTTATAATGTCTTTTTAAAAAACTAATGTTAGATTATAGAATCAATTAGCCTTTTAACTGAATTTTTATACCACCTTAAATATTTAAAACTAACATCTACTCAATATTAATACCTGTCTATCAACCTCATATAAAGTATTTTTTTTAAAAGTTAACACTTAAAACTTGTACACACAAAATCAATCCCACACTATCAACTTTAAGGATAAAAAATGTTTTACTATGATATCCCTGTGTCATCTAATTTAACTATTTTCAACAATTACAAACTTATAATTCTTCTCCTAAAAATATCAATATTAAGCAAAGGAAAGAAACATTTAAAATATTTGAATTCTTGAATATATAATATTTCATTTTTCAAAAACCAACTATTTTCTTGTTTATTTGTATACCTCCTTGTCTCATTTTTTTTTTGTCAAAATTAATTATCTAATTCCTTTATAATTGAATACTATCAAACATTTTCTTATTCTGTTAATTGAATTAAAAAAAAAAATTTAACTTATTAGATAAGTTAAGATAATATCTCACACTTAATCACCTAATGAAAATATTTATGGATAGTCACATACTCATTTACTATTACCTAAAAGTACATCTTTAAGGGTTTCATTCAATTATTGTGTAATTTATAAAGCATAGCAACTTAAATGAATCTAACACCCCAACATAGTAAGCATTTTATCTAATTTTTCTTAAAAGTCTTTTTTTTTTTTTCAAATTAAGGTAAAAAAATTGACATCTACAAAACTGTAAGCAAATATAAAGTATATGATTTGAGATATGTATATCATTATTGAACAGAAAATATCATTCTCCCATTTTTATTTATTTTTTCCATTTTATATCCGTGTTTTTTTATTATTATGAGATATTTCATTTTATCGATTATTTATAATACTACTATACTGCTTTGATATATGTTATTAGTTTTTTAAAATATATTATAATTGATTTAAAACTCATTAATGTATATGTTATATTTAAAATAAAAGAATTAACACAATTCATTGAAAATATATTAAATCTTAATAATAAATATCTGTATAACACGTCTTCCAACATAAGGAATCGAGATGCGTAACGTGGACTACAAAATTTATCTATATTGATTTTTGAATTTTACTTTATACATAACTGGAATATCTAACTCAAAATTTTGGAGAATAAACTAGATTCCCAATTTTGCATGCTATTAGAGTTATAGAAATCAACAAGAATTTGATTGGTGGGTGCAACTGCTATGTTTGATTTCAAAAAAAAAAAAATGCTATTGTCATATGGGCTTATAATTAATTTTAGAACAATAAATTTAAATAAAAAAATAAACAAATGCTGAAAACGAGTTTTACTACAAAAATAAAAAAAAAAAGGAGTTAAAGGGCCTTTTTATACTAACTTACATACTTCAATATGGGTCTCACTTCACCTCCTCGCCTTATTTAGTAAGAGAATTTAACTATCATCACAAAAAAGAGTTCTTATATAATGTGTTCTTCTTTCTAAAATTAAATATAAAAGTCAGGGAAAATAAAGGTTGACTGCGAATGGAACAAGAAGCCTTTGTTCTTGCCTTCATTCGGCAACCAGCATCGTGGAAAATCGTAACAGTTCATAAGGAAAACCAGTGCCGTTCCCGTCAATATACTCTGAGATCGGCGCCGGAGTTTACCAGATTCCGATCCAGCGTCCGAATTAGGTAAACATTAGGTTATCCTAACTGCGTCCATTTAAACCGTGCGTTCTTATAGTAATTAATTAGCTTAACATTACTTCACTCCATGCATTATTCTCGATATTCACCTGATTCCACTTCGCATTGCATGCTTAAAAAGGAAAGATTAACGGTTAGTAAGTATTACTTGATTCTTCGCGCGTAATTAATTAATCATTATCGTTATTAATTTTTAATTTATCTTGTTTATTCCTTCAGGTGAAATAGGGATTAGAATTTGGTATTGGTGGCGCGATTCGTGAAAGCATTGAGAAATGAGATGAAGAAGGTCTTCCATCAAACTGCTTTCATCCTCATTAGAGAGTTGTTATGGCGTTGCTTTGGGAACAAAATTATTTGGCGAAGATTCTTTGTTCTGGTTGCTGTTTTGACTGTATCTGCTTTTGCGTTTCAAACGCTTGTGAATACTTATTTAGTTCCACCTGACAGAACCTTCGATTCTCGTCACCGAACTGATTACTCATTGTTCCAATCCTCTAGTAGTTCCCTACAGTCCGAGGAATCTCACAAAGAGGGGACACTTCAAAAGGTTCACCTCACTCTTACTAACTCCGTTATTTCACCTGATGCGTCTAACAAGTTGCTCCAATCATTCTCAGTTGAGCAAGAGAATGCAGAACCAGCAGCCCGAGTTCAAAGGAAGAGTTCGGGAACTGCGAGTAAAAACGATACAAATATTGCTGATAAGAGGAAAGGTGTAGTGTCTTTATCCCCTCGAAGGCATGTTCCTAAGAAGGTAGATGTTGATTGACACGGAAAACTTACTTTTTATTTTTAAAGTATGAGGAGGAGAGACATCATCAATAATTTGCTGAATGTATATGTATCTATGTGTGTATATATCTATCTATCTCAGAAACGCATATGGTTGTTGCCACCTAACGAGGCCCTTGTGCTAGCAAAGAGAGAGATCGATCATGCCCCTGCAGTTAATGAAGATCCTGATCTTTATGCTCCTATTTTTAGGAACATTTCTGTTTTCAAAAGGTACTTAGATTTTTTTTACTATGCACACTTATTCTCCTTCTTGTTACTGAATTGTGTCATGAATTGCTGGTGTTATCTATTGATTTATCTCAATTTCTTTAGAGGATTGAATAAAAAAGGAAAATGTCCTTTAAAGTGAACAGGAGTGTTTACAACCTTAATTTAATTCAAAGTACTTTATTATCTTAACTCATTAAATGATTTGGGCAGATACATCTAAGACAAATTACAATACATGCTTGAACAAATATTGTTCAGCAAAATAAGGTTTTACAATTTAGAAACTAGATGTTGATGTTGTTAAACTGTGAGAATATAATCCAATTCCTTCAACATATTTTTGTCTTCTACATTTGGAGGGAGACACCTTTCTTATTCCATTTAAAACTCCTTAAATTTACACTTTGGATTGACGACTGTGTTGTTTGACTGTAAATGCCATACAAAACTATTAATTAAATTATTCCATCAAAGCAAAATAAATAAATAAACTACCAGTCTTGTATTAAACCTTCTTCCACATATACCACCTTGTCTCTGTTAGAGAACTGCTTGACTTAAGAGTGTTTCCATTAATTGTTTCTCATGACAATGGGTGTTTTCCGGTACCCAAACGCTAGTGTGATTTTGTTTGAATGAATTCTTGTTGGCTGACTATCAACATAGGTCGTGTCTAATGTGGGTTGGGATTGAAGCAAAAATTTCACACTTTCTTGTTTTGTACTACAACTATTAGGGAAACAAATGTGTTGTGGGTGGCATCAATTCTCTCGTGATGGAGGCTAGGCGAGTCAAGTCACAATCGAATTGTGGCGTTTGGACTACTATGCTCTTTAGGATTTTGATCTATAGTCTGACTATTAACTATGACTTTTGATCTAATGGTAAGTGCTTGATCTAACAATTGGTATCAGAGCCTAGGTCACGAGTTTGATTCCTAGTGGGACAATTGTTGAGGGGGAGATTGTTACAAGTGACATTAATTGTCCTGTGACAGAGATTAGGTGAGCCAAGTTACAATCGAACGTGACGCTTGGGCTGCTATGCTTTTAAGTAGAAAGAATTGCGTCCTTACTATATAGCTTTTAGCCTAGTGATAGGTACTCGATCCAACAAAATGTAGATGTTAAATTCCCAAAAACGAGTGAGATACAAATTTAACCTTCAATTGATAAAAGGTTGAATCATTTTTTGAGAGAGGGGTTCAAGAGGCATTATGCATAATCTAAGACAACTCACTCTGAGCTTCAAAATGGTCTGGCTTGATTTCCATTTGATTTGACCTTTTTTGTGAAATTTGGGTTGTCTTTTAATTTTTACGTATTACTCTGATGATATTCTAGCTAAATCTCTCTTTTTATTTTACATTGGAGCAGTTTTTTTTTTTTGGCATTATTGTGGATGGAAATATGTTCTACTGATGATCATCTTTCCGAATCAAATTGTTGGTCATGATTTTTTTGTAGTGGGCACAATACTGACGGGTTAAGTTTTTGAAGAAAAAAAAAGAAGAAATGGTTTGCTTTGTAATCACTCATAAATGTAGTTGATGTTTTGTTCATGGTTGACAAAATCAACAAGAAAGAAGAGAAATTGTGATTTATAACCATACAAAACATAGTTCCTTTCTTGGTTATTAAATATTTGTCTTGTTTAGTTTGATAATATTCTTAATGGTCTAACTATATTTGGAATATGTTTAAAGTAGAAAACAAATTATATTACTTTTGTAATAGAACAACGAGTAACACGATAAAAGACATTATACATGTCCTTGTAATAGAAGATGAAGCTCATAAGCCAAAGGCTACATCATATTTTATGACAACTATTTTAAGCAAGCATTCTGAGATGAAATTTTAAAGGGGAATGCAATACAGTCTCTCTTTCAAAGAAACAGTAGAAAACTGTTATATTCCAATTTAATATGAAAAGTCGAAGGAAATTTGACAAGGATTAGTTGAAAAATCAGTGAGATAACTCTAAGAAAGAATGAGAGACTGATTAGGATTGGATAGCTCGAATAATGTTGTATATGCTCCAAATGAATATTGGAAAGAAAAGCTGTTGGTAGATTATATCCACATGCAGGAAATTCCTCCACAGATATGATGGCAATACCCATATAGGACTTCGTTTTGATTATGAACTACCACATTATTAAGGATGTGGTTAATGGGAAATTTGAGTGGTCACCTTTTTATGGGTATTGCCAAACCCAAATGGCATAGTTGAAAATTATGACTGTGAAGGCTATTGCTATCCATGATTTGGTAGTGGTTGTATAATATGTATAAATCTAGATGAAGGTATAGGGAATTATAAATAATCTTTAGGCGGGTTACGAGTGCTAGTATTGGAAATAGTGTTCAGGTTTGACGAAAACTGACATTTTAGTACCTGGTCATGAGATTTCTAGTACTGATTGAGACAAAATAAAATGAAGGGGGTTTATTGAAAATATTAGGGTTATATGGATATACTTGAGTGGATGTTACCTATTTTTCCATCAGTTATTGGAGGACTGAATGTGGAGAATTCAGCAAAGCCATGTATTAACAACCATGTCTTCAACTTATATAACCATTTGTTCATGCCATTTCTTGCAAATCCCTTGTACTTAACTTATAAAATCTAGGTCTATCAAAACTACGTGAAGAGTTAAAAGACAAGCATATGGATATGAAACTTGACATGCAGCCAATAACATAATAGTATCTAAAGTAGAGTATATTGTACTATGGTTTGCTAATAAAATGGAAGAGGAGTTGTACATGTCATATGTTCTCTATCAATAAGAAATTAAATAGCTACAGTTATGCTTGCATTTTCCATGTCGGAAATTTTATGTAAATACAATTTATCAACACAACATATCAACACAACATATTACACCAAAGCAATATAGAACTTACAGCTTCACATTAAAAACATTGTATCAATTTTCCCCCTATCATTCATCTAGTTCATGTGTAGTATTTTACACCATCTCCTCCCAAACATGTCTCTCTGGCACACAACTTGTACTATATTTATCATTTTTTCTAAGTATATCCCACTTGTTTTTTCCAGCTGACACTTTTCATATTGCCTTTCACATTCTCCATGGAATTAGAATATACCAGCTTCCTCCCTTTCTTTGAGAAGGTGGTTCTATTGTGTTCTCCTTTATAGACTTCATCCAAGCATGTTTGGATAAAATGCTCAATCTTCTTTAAATCCCATGTTTCTTTTGGCTTATGAACGTTATTATCTATTGAAGGGGTATGTACAATGCCTTTTTTCTTCTTGTTATTCACTTTTCGATTATAAAAGAAATGCCATAATTTATATTTTCTCTTCAAACATATTAAAAAGAACTACACGTTAAAAGTGTAACTGAATTACAAAGACCAACTTTTCGAAAACAATTAAAAGAATAATGTTTTGTATGGTTGTAAATACCAATTTTTTTTTAACTTTGCGAACATTAGCCAGGACATCCAAAAAATTTGAGTAATAGCTGATTACAAAGCAAAAATTTTACTTCTAATACACAAGAAAGGATGATTTATAATTACAAAAAATAATCCATTATAATTTATAATTGATAAAAAAGTTTCCCCAAGAATTTGATTAGGATTGATAGGATTTGTTGCTGCCAACAATTTGATTGGCTACTCAATGTAAAACAAAAGCAAATTTGTACCCACAATAACAGAAAGAACCTATGGCTTGATAAAACTGTTGAGAACCATGGCATACAAGAAAAGGTTGGTGATAAATTTGAGAGAAAGGTAAATTGTTAGTTATAGATTGAGCACAAGTGTTCTTAACACAACATTTGCATGCCTTGTTTACGAGGTAAAAAAGTAATCAACTAGCAACTAACTACTAACCAACTGGTAACTAATTCCTAACTAATTATATCTCTATAATTTTCCTGCATGCTGGAAGTGCGAATTAGCATTTAGAATCGGGATGAACAATACCATACATCCTAACAAGAGGAATTGTAATGAAGTTGTCTAATGAAAAAATTAACAGAAGTACATTGTAAATGAATCATTTGAAAATTAACAATTTGAGATGAATGAACTTGGTAGCTCCAACATCAATAAAAATCTCCTTCAAATTGGGCTCTATAGGTCTCCAAAGAGCAATGTAAATTTGAGGAATAAAGCTTAAGTACACTGTAAGGCTTAACTAGGCAGAAGCATAAAAACAAGGATCAATGCCTAACCATATATGGTAGAAGCTACCCATGCTTAACCATATACGGTAGACGCTACCAACCATCAATAGCATAAGCAAAATATGAGGCCTAACCACTCAAGACAGAAATAAATATTTCAATCATAACTACCATGGGCACAAGCTTCCATCAAAGCCATCTTAAGCTGCACATTGATCCTTTTCATAAAGAACTGAAACTCTTTAAAGAAGACTACAGTCAAACATGGGAGCATAATTTTAACTTACCCAAGTGACAAAAACAGAGATATCAGATAAACCATGAACATTGAAATCGAATCACGTCCTTCGAATAAACTATATTGCTGATCATTTGGCCTTTGAATGGTAATGTTTTCTTCTTCTTCTTCTTCTTCTTCTTCTGCTTCAAAGGCTTCTTCAAGTGTGCAAAACTCAAGAACGAGAACCAGAAAGAGATTAAAAAACTTAAACCTAGGCCACAGCTTGATGTTTCTGCAATGTATTGAAACCATAGACAGAGAGGAAAGTATAGAAAGCATAAATTCATCACAGATTCTGAAGACTGTGGTAACAAAGCTTTAACTTTAGAGTTAGACTACTATATCAACTACCTTGTCAAAGAGCCACTTAGCCTAAATTCTATGACAATGATAATTAATAATTATAAATCCTTTGAAATGAGAAGCTTGAGAGGCAATTTCAGGTTACATTAACGACTATAGTCAACTCTAATTGTCTAGTAAATATTTTAGTTGACCATGTCTAAAGTTTTAATATCTTTTAGGGCCGGTTTGAACTGTTGGATTTGGTTACTTCATATTTCCACTAAGTTTGCTATCTTTAAGGGAAGATTGAAGACTTGGACCACTAGTTTAGCAATTTGATGGCTGTAACTTTTATGTTTTGGTAATTCTCTGATGGTATCATGCATATGCAAATGGATATTGCTGTATATTCAAGAAAATAATCCCTTTACTTGGTAAAATAAGCATTTTATCCTATGATCTTCACAACTCTTCTTTCCGAAAGCTTATCGTTATCAAAATGACATGAAGCTCAGTAATTGCTGATGAGGATTATGTCTTTGGTTGTACTGTATCTTTGGTATGTGAAAAGCATCATCTTACTGTATTACAAACCATCTTGAAACAAAATTGTGTCTCAACTTCAGGAGCTATGAATTGATGGAAATGACTCTTAAAGTATATATATACCGTGATGGATCAAGGCCTATTTTTCACAAACCACCCCTTAAGGGAATTTATGCTTCTGAAGGATGGTTTATGAAGTTAATGGAGGAAAATAAGCAATTTGTCACCAGGGATCCTGAAAAGGCTCACTTATTTTACCTTCCATACAGTGCGCGCCAAATGGGGTTGGCACTCTATGTTCCAGGGTCACATAGTTTAAAACCATTATCAAACTTTCTTAGGGACTATGTGAACAAGATTGCTGCAAAGTATCCCTTTTGGAATCGCACACATGGGTCGGACCATTTCCTTGTTGCTTGCCATGACTGGGTATGGGCCTTGTATCTGTTTTCAGTTAAATTGATTGATTCTGAAAATTTTAATTTGCTAACTTGATAACTGTTTAAGAGTATTAGTATTTCTAATTCTTATATTTCCATCTCTGCATGCTTTACTTTGATGTGATGGAAAAGTAAAAATGAAATTCTTTAGCAAAATTAACTTCGAAGTATCTTCGATAAAGAAAAAAAAAGGATGTACCCATATATTAGGTGCTGGCGATCTTGATGAATAGATAAATATATAACTACGATATGAAAGATTTGGCTAGTATGGGTGCACAACAGGACACTTTTAAAAAGTTTTGTATTTGTGTGTTACATGTCGCACGAACACTTTTTCTCAGTGTTTCTACCTATTTATTATAATTTAATGTACATCTCATCCTTAATTTTTTTTAATAAAAAGAAAAAATCGAAGCAAACATTCCTACTGAATGCCTTAACCCCCTACTTTTTCACATTCTTCCAGCAATTGGTCAAATCCCTTCTGTAAATTCTAATTACCCTAAAGCAACATTTATATATATATATATATATATATATATATATATATATATATATATATATATATATATTTTTTTTTTATATATATAAAAATATATATGTCTCAAATAAGAGTGTATATATCTTTTGTTTTTTTTTTTGTGTTTTTTCTATATATAT
>Ga0099825_1003355_pt1 | contig 21308 bp, 10 predicted proteins | sample SiratroredBW_FD_76838 | JGI IMG/M metagenome (GOLD analysis project Ga0099825, IMG submission 76838) | Root nodule microbial communities of legume samples collected from California, USA - Siratro red BW | ecosystem: Host-associated > Plants > Roots > Nodule | place: USA: California | collected... | reverse complement strand
TACTGTGTGTGAGGGACTGGACGTAGCCCGGTTGTTGGGTGAACCAGTATAAAAATCCACTGTGTCCTGATTTTCTCTTGCTCTCTCTCTTTCGTGTTCTTGCTGATTTTCTTGAATTTTTCATAATTAAGTGAATCTTGCTAATTGAATAACTTCATCAGTTTCTAAAAGCATTTTCAGTAACAACTTAAAATCATTTATTCCATTTTAACTCAGTCTAATCCAAACTGCTTTGAATCTGTTAATAACCAGTATATTACCTGTAAATTTGCAGTTTTACAATTTGCTGGGTTTACTGTTTACTAGTTTATTTTTCCAAAAAACCAAATCTCTAACTGTTGTTGGATAAAAACTGTTTTTCATACATTTAACAAAGTTTATAGTGTTTAACAAAACGGTTTTTAACCAGTCAAGCTTGATAAACTTGAAGTTGATCAGTTCTTTCTGTGTGGTTAAATTCTATTCTATTTTTATGCAGTAAACTAAATCGCTTCCGTACTTACATTTAAATTTTGATAAAATTGTTTGATTTGCTGCATTGTACTGTAACTGAATTATATTTTTTTACTGTTTCATTCTACTGCTTTTACAGTAAAGTCAATAAAGATCCAATTTATTAAACGAATTTGAATTTTATTAAAAAGTCAACTAATTTTTTGAAAAATATTTTAAAATTCAATTCACCCCTCTTATATTTCAGCCAAAACAGTTTCTTTCAATTTCTATTATTGTCCTAAATTTTAGTCAATAATACACTATTTCAACCAAAACAATTTCTTTCAGTTTCTATTATTGTCCTAAATTTTAGTCAATAATACACTATGTGACGAATTATAATATTGTAATTGTAAAATGAAACCAATTAATAATCATCTAACAAGTTCTTATTTGGAAAACAATATTTTGGTTCAAAATGCAAAAGAAACTTTGCCTTTTAGCCTCATTTGGTGTTATGCCAAATGAAACGTCAGCAACAAATAACAGATTGTTTATCAGTTCATAAATTAAGAAAGTAAATGGTGATAAAAACGAGGAGGAAGGACATAAGAAGAAATTTGGTATTACACCTACTTCAATTGTTATTACAACTACTAAATCTTCGTACAATTAGTACATACAACGGCTGCTTTCAACATTATACGAGATTACATACTCCCTTTATAGGAAAACTGTCCTAGAGCATAAGCATAGAAAAGTACTCCTCAAACTCTTGATCAATTGTTGGCGGTGTTGAGTTTGATTGAGCTTCTGCATTGAAAACATTTGTATTCGTTATAACCAGCAATAACTAAACAAAACTTCTTTATCAAATGCAGTTAGTCTTGAAACTAATTTAACAAGTGCTAGCAGGGTAAAATAATCTTGGTGTGCATTAACTGTCTAGAACAGGCATAATACCTTGATTTACATTCCATCTTCCAGATGAAAGTACATACACATTAGGATCCACCCCACTAGAAAAGAGAAAATCTTCAAACTCCTTATCTACTGGGCACTCATTGCTTTCTTTGGCGTATTCTGAGCATTCATGACCTGAAAAGCCTCCTATCCCCAGAAGATGTTCCTCATCATTGTTCAAAGCTTGCACATCGGTATCAGCATAATGTGGAATGCATTCACTGTCAACAAATGCTTCCTCTTCGATATAGTTCACCATATTTACTGTTTATACATCCAAAGAGCTGGAGTTACCCTAAGCATTATGAGCATCATCTTATCTTAGACTTGATTTTGTACCCTTTACTCTTACACAACCTTTTTATGGTAAAAAAAAATGAGTAAAGGGGAGGGATAACTCTCTCACCCTTTTCAACATAATGGTGTAAAAGGGAAGTGTAGAGAACAAAGTCCAAGAGTAACATTTGTGTAACTAGCATTATAGTCAATCCCAATCAACCAAAGAAATGGAAGGCCTACCACATAAGTATGAATTTTCGCAATCTGTCTCGTGTGTGGCTTCTTTATTTACAGACACAGCAGTGTCACAGTCTTCCATAAAACTATTGCTGTCTTTGGCAGATTCAGGTTCGGACCTTTCACCTGTGTGATTGTGAATGCCCTCTGAAACAGGATTTTGATCAAACATTGAAGCATGTCCAGGGGAGTAACTTCCAACCCAGCATTTATGTTTTGGTCTAAGCAAATCCAACTGATCACTCTGTAATTTTCTTTTCTTTTTCCATTCCACAATGTTAAAATCGTCAATTCCATTCACCTGGTATCTGACAAGAGTAATAGAAAAATGTCAGAATAAAAGAAGAAGGAAGAAGGACAAAATAAGGACTGCCAGAAGAACCTTCATTTCTACAAAAAGAAAAGGACATCATTAAAACAAGAAACAGAGGACAATTATTCAACTAATGTCTACGAATAATGAGTGAAATGGCAAAAGGGTATGTATGTAAACCAGTAAAAACCCATTAGTTTATTGATTTCTTATGAAACTTTTGATTTGAAAAGGCACAATAGTACCTACAAGTTGGAAGGTATATATTGTATTCAATGTCTTGATGATCGAGATCATAATCCCATATTAGATCCTATAGTTATGTCTTCTTGATCATGTAAGACATATTCCTATATTAGATCATAATAATCAATTCATGTCTGACAAACAAAGGTTAAATTCAGTCTGTTATCTATTTTGTGCAAAAAGGGAAAAGCTTAATGATTAACACTTTAAAAAACAAATGACACAGCACAACCCAAATTACATAATATGTAAGGCAGGAAACAATCAGTTCCTTCTATCTAATGGGTTGACAAAGAAAATCACTTCTATCAAAGTACTTTTTGCACGCACAAATGGTGTTTCCAAAAATATACTTCCAGACATATCGGATGAGATATCATATACCTATTTCACTAAGTGTAAAGGACTTTTGTAATTATAACATTCTTCTTAATTTTACTGATGATCAGGCATTTTCAGTGGTGCAAATATAGCTGCAAACACATTACAATGCCCTGTCCACATTTTCAACATGGTTATACTGTACACATGGAGGAGTTCTTGAATAAAACAATAATATTTTGCAACCATTCCTGTAATACGGTGTTAAAATATAAACAATTAAAAAATGGCAATTCAAAGGCAAAGATTTTTACAAAAAAATATGCAGACAGGACAACTAAGATCTGAGGAAACCATTTGTAGAGACTCCACTGCATGTTATTATACATCAACAAACAAATTAAAACTTTCCAAAATAGCTGTTATTGTATTGCTAGCGAAACATTCTCACCTTACAAATAACCAGCAGTGTAAAAGGCATATTTTCCTCAAACGTCTAATCATTTATGGAATTTAAATGTATGGTTGAGGATTGACATTTTGAAGGTTCTCATAATAGGAAACAAACACCAAAAGACACTGCCCAAAGAAGTAAATCCCATATATTATGTACCAAATTGCAAACCAGAAAGTTACATCTGCAATCATAATTCTATCTACTGATTACAGCACATTCTGCACAAACAAACACATAGCTACACGTCTAAAGCTTAACTCTTCAAAGTAAATTTTCATGTTTTGACTGTTTCTAGTACAACCCTTTAACAAAGGCTACAAATTAAAAGAAATGCTATTTTTGTATAATTTATAAAAATAGACTATGAAACTAGAAATGTTTTATCAAATCACTGATCTTAATACCAAGATTACATTGGTCCGAGCCGAAGTACAGTTCAAAGTTTAGCCAATAAAAACGCTGTTAAGAGGAGAGACTCAACTTGAGTCAACTAAAAGTGACTAATTAGATAGCTATTTAAGCCTCTAAAACATGCTAACAAGAAAATATCACTCGCCTTGTCCAGTTTAATTAAACAATCTTATTTTTGGCTTGAAGGAAATAAACTATGGTGTGTAATTGTGATTTTGCTTTTTAATTTTCAAAAATCACTTATTAAATAAATTTCATAAAAACAAATATTTAAGAGTAAGAATGAAGAAAGAGATGGAAAATGTAAAAAAGAACAAAATAATAAAAAATTAAAACATTCTTAAAACATACTTGTATCAAATAAGCTTCTTAAAGCAAAAAAATAAAAAGTACGAAAAAATAACCCTATATCTCCCTCTAGCAGCAGAATTTTCATTATTCAGCAACTGGCATAAGCATCAAGGTTTTCATTAGTATACCATACTGGATGAGCACAACAGTATCATCAAATATACAATAAAGAATGGGTCATTCAACCCTTCTTACAAAAAAATAACCTAGAACACAAAATGCAGGAAAGGGAGGAACAAACAGTGATCAAACATTGCAGAAACAAGAAGAGAGAAAAAATATTGAAGACCCAGATAGAGAGTGAAACCTGTTAACTTGAGAAGGGTTGTCCTTGATTTCCTCCATCTGGATCTAGAAAACCAAAAACTGAAACAGAACACAGAATATTAAAGACAAGTTTCAGAGGCAGTGCCTGAGAGAAAGAACCTCTGAAAGTTGCAAACTTTAAAGATGTCATGCTTAGTATATCCGAGAATATAACACCCACACTTCCACTGTCTCCTTCTTGTTTGTCCGTCATTGCCCACACACTCCATGGCGCGTGCATTCCACCAAGGAAGTAACCATGTCAAAATCACTTTATGTTGGGCATAGGGTAATAATAATAATAAAATAAGTGTTTTTTCTTCTTCTGAATGATTAATGAAATAAGTGTAGAGACAACACTAACCTATTTTCTTAACACATTTTTATTAATCAAAATCTATTATAAACTATAAAATTACAACGATTTGTTAACTAAATTATGAGATTCACTAAATTTTATTATTTTTAACAATCAATTAAATAAGTGTATTCTCTAGTAGAAACATGCTTATTAACCTATTTTTATTTATTAAAATTTATAGTAAACTAAGAAACTGTAAAAATTATTAAATAAACTATGAGATTCAATAAATTTTATTATTTTTAATAAATTTTAATTAATACAAATAATTTATTACACTTCTAATATTTTTTTATTCTTTAATTCATTTATTCTAACACAACCATATTTTCTTATAAATATATGTTTTTAAATACAGTTCTGATTTGATACAGTTAAGTATTCAATGCGAGTATTTATTAATAAAAAAATAATTTTAATTCACCAGATTATAAAAAAATTATTATTTGTAGCTAGATTCTAACCCTAGTGATATACATGAAACAAATCTCCCCACAAACTCAACTAAGCTTATCTCTAACATATATTTATTATTAATTAAGTTTTAAGTTATCCACTCGCTAAGTAAGATATTAGAAGAATATTTTTTTAATTTTTTTAATAAAGTTTAATTAACAATAAAATTATATTTAAAAATGTTAAAAATGAAATCGTAATCAGAATTAAAAATTTGACTTTGCGCAAGTTTTAATTAATGAAAAATGTACCTAAGAAATTTAGTTATATTTAAGAGTACCTACCAGAGAGATGTATTAGTAACAGTTTTCAACTTGTGAAGATGATGCCAAGAAGAATCACAGGTTCACCCTCTATGCCTTCTGACTTATCTGCAACATGTGAACATAGGAAATAATTTGATTCGCTTGTAACACTTTTAGGAACAAATTGAACTGTTCCTGTACCATCATTTTATTTAAATACCCATATCACAATAATTACCAATTAATTCACATCCTAACTTGATTTGTCATGTCTGGTCCAAAATTGTTCTTTGATTAACATCATACAAATTCTTTTTCTAAATTCCCAAAATAGATATATAATTAGGCATGTAATGAATATATTTATTTCCTAAGTAGAGATCTCTATTAACTTGCATGAGATAAGAGAGTATAAAGGAACTCTGATCCTTTCAGAATACCATTGTTGGCAAAAGTATTACAAATCAAAATTGATAATTGAATACTAGAATCTACATACAACTCTCTTCATTCAATTCTCTAACTAGATTTACCACATACACAACAATCTAAATGCCCCAAAACAGTCTTTTTTGGGTACAAAAGAAAGTAATTCCAGAAAGAAAAAGACTTGGACAAAATTGAAATCAAAAGCCAGGATCAAAGACTTCAAAATCTAACCCCAAAAAACAGACAAAGAAAAAGTAAAACAATAAGGTGTCTATCTTCTCAACACCTAGGGAGATCAGAGGGTGGAGGTGGCAACTTCTGGTTGCGCCGCTTTCCATCTTGAACTATCCATGCCATTTTCAAGCCCCAACTGGTATGCACTTCAAGGTGGCAATGCATGAACCAAACACCTGTTCAGCAGATAATGTTACAAAAACTAACAATGAAATGAAATTGCACCGAAAATCCTGAATATGGTTCTTTGAAGATAGACTTCATGTTAAACTGGTACTCCTTTCTCATTGATTCATTAATATTTTCTCATTGATTCATTAATATTATATAGTAGTCTTTCAATGCTAGCAGTGATTTTTAAAGTTCCATCAAAGCAATCTTCTAGTAAAAGAAGTTGGTGGAAGAACTATAGCATTAAACTCTTCTAATGTTGTCCATTAATAGATGCCTAATATGACATTAAATATACATTTCTAAGTAAAGAAAGTTGATAAATGAGTTTAATTGACCCTATCAATCAATTAGATAAATATTAATCAATCAGAGACCATTTATGTTATCGGATTAGAGTGTATTAATTTAGTTAATTCTTGTGTAATTGTATAGTACCCACCTGGATTGTCTGCAAGAAAGCGCAAAGCAACCCACCCTCCAGATGGCACACCAGCAGTGTTCCTCTCAGCAGGGTCAGCAAGGTTGAACTTTTTGGGGTCCTTTTTGGGGTCAAAGTTTCCATTGCCTTGACCCACAATGAAGAAGTTAAAGCCATGAAGGTGAAGAGGGTGACTCTCAGCTCCAATAATGCTTGTATCCTGAAGGACCAACTCCACACTGGTGTTGAATGGCAACACCACTACCTTAGTCCCACTACTCACCATGATGTTGCTTGGTGGAGTTCCAGTGTAGTTGAATTTGAAAGGAGGGTTAGCAGGAAAATCAGTTGTGTACACTCCCTTGGATTGGTTAAAAAAATGTGATTGGAGTAAGGCAATCTTTGGCATCACAAAGGTTACATTGTTAACTGCAGCAGCTACCCTTGTGTTGTTAGGCCCTTGGCATTGTTGGTTTTTTGAGCATTGGCCGATTCCTAAGCCAACAGTGAAGAAGAAGCGCTTGTCAACAGTTTTTGGAACCTTTGCTGGGAATCTTGCATTGGCCAAGCTGCGCACCTTGTTGTGGAAGTTCATTGCAAAGACAGTGTCATTGAATTTAGGGAACACTGGTCTAAGAAGAGGAAGCTTCTTGGTGTTTGACTTGTTGCTTGAAAGTGAAGGTTTCTTGTACTCAAGAAACCCTGTTGCTGTTGTGTTGTCAAAAACAGCTGGACCTGTTGCATAGGGCCTTGCAGATATGGCAAATGTGGCATTTGGAGCCTTGGATTTTGCCCTGAGAAGGACGTTGACCGTTTGACCAGGTGTGATCAGAACAATCTTTGTGCTGAAGGGCTTTATATACACAGCATCAGCTTCCACAACAGTGAGGGTGTGGTTGGCTATGCTGAAGAACATCTCATCATTAAGTGCAGCATTGATCAGACGAAGCAGATATGTTTTCCCAGGCTTCACCTTGAGCTTGAAAGTATCTGAAGAAATAGACAATTGAACTTAATGAAATGAAAACTATCAATAATCATATATGATTAAGAATTGACAATGTTTGTATTTTTCTTTCATCTTTTGACTATAATTTCTATGCTAAACAATCTTGAATCCCTATCTCTATTACAAATTTTATGATAACTATTGTAAAAGTCAAAAAGCTTACAATATAACAGTTGGATATTGAATGAAAATTTAAACTCTTTATATTATTAATGCATAGACTATTTACTTATTTACTTTTCCTTACTATGTTCTTACCTTTGGCTGGGCAGTTGGAGACAGGACCTGGAAGACCATTGATGGTGTGAGCATCTGAGACATTTGGTGCCAATCCTGTTTGCATTGCTTGATTTATAATTGCTTCTGTGTCTGCTTTCCACCATTCTCCTGCCATTTTATACAGGTTTGCGTATCAGAAAAAACGTCAACTTTCTAACATGTAAGCTCATAGTGACTCTAAATTCTCTGATGTAGTTTTTTTTAGGATTTCAACTTACCCAATATGATGGGAACTTCCCTGAAGGGTTGAGTGAAAGGGTAAGGAACATGTCTTTTGGGAAGAATGACAATGGGACCATAAAGGGTTGTTCTAAGCCATGAGATATGTGCATGCCACCACAATGTACCTCTTTGGCCAATGATTGTAAAATTGTACACATAACTCTGGCCTGTCTGAATTGGACACTGTGTGACGTAGGCAGGTCCATCTGCCCAGCCACTTCTCAGTTGGCGAACTCCATGCCTGAAAAATCAATCAAATGTTGAGAAAATGCCAACAATCACAACAAATTGGTTCATCGGGTGTAGTTATATAACAATACCAATGAAGGGAAACATTGTACTGAACATGGTTAACCACTTTAATCACAACTCTATCCCCTTCTCTTGCTATGATTCTAGGACCAGGAAATCGTCCATTGACAGTTACAATGCTCTTTGTTTGGCATAGCCTTGTGAAGTTTTGCATTTTGATCTGAGCAAAAGGCAAAGGATAAGTGTTAAATTCAGTAAAAAAAGTTGAATTGAAAGCATCTCGTTGTATCAAAAACATGCATTGCACATACGTTAAACTTGTAGTGCCTAGTGACTCTTGCATGCTTTCCATGAGTGAGCTCTGGCAGTATCATGAGAGCAAATAACATAAGAAACATTGCCTTCATGAAGCCTATCTTGTTGAGATAAGCACAACACATTTCTTCTTTTCTCTTTGTGAATCTTGTTTTGAAACTATTCAAGTAGACAATAGAGTTTGATGCTTGTTCTTTGGATGAAGAGAACAAGAAAACGAGGTAGCTTATATAGTAGACATGGAATTAGTACGATTATATAATTAGGTAGTTGAAAATGAGACATTACAGACTTGGAATGGCTTCAGCAACAATGTTCCAAACTTGAACCATGCCACTTGCTAGCTGTTGGTAATGGTTAAGAATATAGAGTACTTTACAAGCCAGATTATATTATTATGGATCTTCCTCTAACGGTCTATAACTTCATTTTCTAAAATGACCCTTGTAAGACATGCAATGATTCCAGATCAAATTGCCCCAACCCAATAGATTTTGTTATCATTTAATGGCAATGGTACATGCCATCATAACTCAAAGATTGGACACTAACTTATCCAATTAAACATTTTTTTCACATATCACCAATTGAAACTTGGTTCATCACATTTTAAGGGAGCTATAGTTCCTTACATTTAACTCTTTGGTAAGCTACATAAATTCCTTTATTGAGAAATTATTACATAATATTTTATATCACCTCATAATCCAAACTGCTTTTAATTTATAGAAAAATTAATGAAAGTTGGAGTAATAATTATGTGAAGATTGTTATGATAGAATATTGCAACCATGTAATAATTAGGTTATGTTTTCTCCCAATTTCTATTTGTGCACTTTGAGTGAGAAATAAAATGTGGAGAAATGAAAGGGATTGAGCATCACAAATTGGGTTTGATGGACTTGGTTGACAGGTAAACTTCAGCCTCCTACCGTTAAGACTTGCTAAGAAAGGAATGGAAGAAAGGGAAAGTTGCATGTTTACATCACATTGTTTAGTTAGCTTTGTTGGTTCTCAATTTTATGCTATGCTAACTCTCTAACAGCTTTTGATGTTACTGCCAATGCCACTTTATAGTTGTTGTTCACATTCCCACTTGGATATTTTCTAGGATTACTTTTATTGTTAAATTGTTGTCGGCTCAACTTTAGTTCATATCTTGTTCTTTGATTAAATAATGAGATGCAAATGTTTGTTTATCAAAATTCTGCTACACGTTTACTAGGGGTTCTTTGTTGCTGAAAAACATTTGTGTAACGTAATTTTATAGAAGTATGATCAAATAATGTATTTGTAAAGTGTAAATTTTATTTTAAAAATTGATTTTATAAAATTAAGTTATATATAAAATCCACTTTTTTTATGCTACATAGTTTATATAAAATTGTAAGCGAGATCTGAAGATTTTTTTTTTTTTTGTGATGATATGTATGGTCCTTCTTCGCAGAATATTCATTCCATTCTCGTGATTCTGATGTTATGTCTTCGTGACTAAATTGAATAGCTTTGCTTTTAAACAACCAAAAGAGAAAATAACTATAGATCTCTGACATTATTTGTATCATGCTTGTAAAAATATTTGTGGATTATTCATATTTAATATATATATATATATATATATATATATATATATATATATATTGTATAATATGTCTTACTTATTATATTGGATTGAATTTTGGTTAAAATTGACCCAACTCAAATTATATATGAATGATGAATTTATTATTTATATTTCTATTATCAATAAATTGTGTTATATTTTTATTTTTATATATCAAATTAATGGGAACAATCTTAGTTAAAATCAACGACTTGACCCACCTTAATATAATCCACTAAAGATAGGTTGAGTTGAATTTGATTTAACATATAAAATATAAAAAACTTATCCTAACTCAATCTAATATTTTTTTAGTAGGTTAAATAATGAGATTATTCAAATTTTACCTCACATATAAATATCCTTAATTTTAATTTTAGTAGTATCAATCTCGTATATAAAAAGAAGATAGGTGTGTAATAGATTATTATTTAGTTTTAAATCAGCTCAATTAAAATAATTAATAGTTAATCACTTCATTTAAGAAATAACATAAATGAGGTAAATATGTAAAAGTTACTGTAAAATAACTATATCATATTCAACAAGGTTCAACAATCACTCAGAAAAATGTATTTAAGGGTTATTTATGTTTTTTTGTGGTTTTTATTTCTGCTATGTTATTCGTTGTTTGACTTTCCTCTGAGAATAAGATCCCTAACCAAACTTTTGAAGTGAAAAATTTACCCAAAGTTTTAAAATACAAATCAGCCCCATATTTTCACTGATCTTGCACTGCTCCTTCTTTCATTTACTGCAGTGCCACATTAATTGTGCCTTTTATTTACGGATCTGGCACTGTTTTGTTGGAATTCGGTTTTGGTAAACCAAATTCTAGCTGTGGATTTTTTTTTATCTTTTCAAAAATCATAAATATAATATAAAATATATATAAATTTAATAAAAATTAAAAATAATTGAAATATATTTTTAAATATAACAATTTAATTAAAATACAAATAAATGTAATAATTATTTAAATATAATAATATAAATAAATTTGTTAATTATTTTTAAATTATTGAAATATTTTTTAAATATAATAAATATTACAACTAAAATATAAATAAATTTAAGAATATTTAAATAATTGTGTGTATGAAGATGGATAATTTTTAAATGATCAAACAAAATTATTAAAAATAAAATGTTGAAAATTAATTGGAAATAATTATTAAATAAATAATTTTATATTATAAAAGTGTTGATAAAAGTTAAATATGATTAATAATGAGTAAAGCGTGAAAATTGAATTTTAAATTTGTGAAAGTAAGAGAATTGAAAAATTAGCATAAAATAATTATTTAACATAAAATTTGTTTTAAATATGTTTACTTAAATATATTAATAAATTATGTAATAATATTTAGAAAAAACTTAATTAAAGAATATATAAAATAATATTTAGTAAAAAAATATTTAATATTCAGTTAAAAATAATTAAAATTTTATTTAATATTTGAAAAGAAAATACACAAAATTAAAATAATAAAAATATAATTAAAATAAAAGTGATTGATGTTTAGTCAAATGTTTATCTTCTTCTTATGTTATGATGATTGATGTAGGTATTGCTTTCTAAGTCATACATTATTATTCTTCACACTGCATATTTTGGTGAAGAAGTTGAATAATTTTTCAATGATTGATTATTCATGCGACATTAGTGTTAGTTTTGATTTCTAATAAGTCGTGCATGATTGATAAGTATCACTTTTAAGTGTTTTTATATATGAAAAAGCTTGAGTATTTGTGGGTTTAAGTGTTCTTTAAATTTGTAACTACTCTCAATTTGAGAGTTTTTGGATCTAAATTTAGGTTTTGAGTCTTGAGTTAAAGGAAATCATTTGATCTCAATTAATGTAAAATTTCAAGTATAAAAGAATGAAGAATAAGAGATTGGAAGATTCATGAAGAAAAGAAATAAAAAGTTTAAAATAAAAAAAAATTCCAAGCGAAAAGTCACTTAACCTCGGCCCAAAAATGAGTTTAAAAGGGCGATTTTAGGTTTTTTGAAGGGATCAAGACCTAAAGGAACGAGAGCAGCCGTCAAGGACGAAAACAATTCATCATTTTTTCTTCTTATCTAACAATCTTCCTTTCCTTGGGTTGTAGTGACTACCATGAGTAGTTAATTCTTCATCTTTGGGATTGAATGTAATCTTTTGAACTCATTTGTATTTTGGTGATTTTTATATATAATATTCAGTTTCTACTCAATTGGTATTTTCATCTTGTGGTTAATTCTAGATTTTATCTGATCAATAGAGTCTTGATTTTGATTCTTGAATTTAACTAGGAAGTACTTTTAAGTTTCTGACCTAGATGAAAATACTCAATATATTAGAATACTAGGGATAGGTTTCGATCTATTAATTGCGTATAACATTTGTACTTAACGCTGGGTAATTTACTAAATAATTGAGGGATCAGTGTTTAGGAAATTTCCTTATGAATTTCATATAAGAGGAATCGGTGTGAATGATTTTTATATGTGCATCAATTGTGAGTAGTTATGGATATTGTATGTTTTTATCAAATCCAAAATATAAATAAGGGAGATAGATGAAGTTCAATCCCAGAGTTCTTCTAGATCTTTTAAAACCATTTTTTATAATCGTTATTTATTTTTTAATTGCTCTTTTATGTTTATTGAATCAAATCATTATCAAATCATCTTGAAAACCATAATTGCTTAATGAGTAATGAAAAATGAGATTTATAAGCAACATTTTTCTTTGTGGGATCGACATTCGTACTTTACAAATCTATATTAGTTTTTACTACTTTTTATAGTTTATTTCTGTGACTTTTTTACGGTCTCCATATTATATTACCTCCATTATGTTGTGAAATAGTTTATCAAAATACCAGTTGTATTGGATTATCGTTATTTTTGGAGTTGTAACATTTGTAAGTTAAATTCAACTTACCATTATGGTGGCACTTGTTGAATAAGTCCTATGAAGTAAAGTATTTCTTTTTGTAAAAGTGATGGGGTTGAGATTTGTAGAAGTTGTAGTGGGTAGGTTTAGAAGTGTCATAACTTATAACTTATTCGGTAGATCTTCTAAACTTAGTGTATAGTTCAATGATTGTATCAAAAGAAAACTAAGACTTATAAAATACATACATAGACATATGTTAATATCTTAATAACATGGTACATAATTAGACATTAATTCATGAGTAATTAATGTATTCGGTTGATGGTAGTACAAGTTTTTCAACGTTGTGTGATTTGAAAGACCCAAAGCATTACACACTTTTTCCTTAATTATAGGAAATTCGAAGGAGATGCACATTAAAAGTGGACACCTTCCTCACGTGTAATTTGACCATTTGTAAAAATAAGAGCAAGAGAATTAAAATAATTTTCATTGATTGTGTCAAAAGGAAATTGAAACTTATAAAATATCATTTGAAATACGTGGATAACTGTTAATATCTCAATCACATTTTACGTAATTAGACTTTGATATAGGAATTGTGGTTGCTAGTAGTACATGCTTCAATGTTATGTCATTCGGAATATGCAAAGCATTGCAAACTTTTTTATTAAGGTGATTAAAAATACAATTATATGGAATCTAAAATAGGTTAAGAGATTCCAAACAGTTTAGTTACAATTTTTTAAATATCATTTACAATTTTTACATTTTAATTACTAAATTTATTTACAAAATTTTACATTTTATTATTTCAAAAAATTAATTGCATTTTCATTTTCTCTTTTTTCTTATAATTAAATCAATATTGATATTAAATATTTTAATTCATCACAAAACTAATTAATTATTTGCTAAAATAATTATTATAATCTTTTTATATTTCAATTATAATATTCATTATATTTAAATAAAATATATTTTTTAAAATAACTATACATTTATTTATATTTTAATTATAATATTTAAATACATATTTTCATAACATTTTTATAAAACGACTTATCATAGTTAAAGAATAATATACACAAGTTAAGTCCGTAACACATACACTTGTCTTAGTTCAGAGTCAACCTAAGCCTTACATATCCTTTCGTATTAAATACCCACAATATATTCATAAAGATATATGCGAACAAATAAGTAAAGCACATATTAAATTTAAGTCATACACGCTCACATGCACTTATATTTTAACAAGATTATGATAAAGTATAAATCAAATTCCCAAATATGTACATGTCTTAGTATAAATAAAAAAAATAGTTTGACAATAATGAAACTCAAAATGATAACAATGGACTTCCAAAATTATAAAATAAAGTTCAATAAAATCAAATACAAGTTATAAAAAATTTAACAATTAATCAAGCATATTCCTCTATTAGTTTTCCATCAGCGACCACTTTAGCAAAAAGGTCAAGGTTTGGATACAAGGCTTGCACTTGCTTGAGCCTCCCTTCGAAGCCCATCCCAAAGATATTAGCAATTTCATCCTTTAAATCCTCTTTGGTAATTTTTCACTCACTCTTAAGATGAAGGGATAATGTCACCTTCTCCTTCACCCATGTTTTCGCCTACGCATAAAGATGGTCCACTTTGGCATAATCGGACTTCAATTGATCCCTCTCCAGTTGGGCCTCAACAAGTTGTTTGGTTCTTTTTTCTTTAGCCAACGAAGCCTCCTTAGCTCAGTTGCCTACCAAATAGGTCATGGTTGTTTGCTTTATTTAGTAATCCTTGAATTCTTTTGCAAAGAGAAACTAAGTTTTGCTTCTCCAAGGCTGGAATGTCTCCTCCCAACAAATTATGGGCATAGTTGTAGGCAGAGTGGCAAACATTAGGGTTCAAAAAAGCAACCTTTCTCCCAATGACTAATCCATGAGGATACCAGTTCTCCGTAATCAGCATCTCCACCTTTGTCCCTTGGTTGTCAAACTTCAAATTGGCTGAAATAATAGGGTTTGACCTTTTGGTTATGACAACCCTTCTTACCCTTTTTCTTTTAAGATCCTTAAGATAAGGATCTGCTGGGGCTGCTTCAACCTTATCAGACTCCACAATTACCTTGTTGGACCCTTCCCCACACTGACATTCTCTACATTCTTTAAAGCAGTACATCATTTTCTTTTGCAATATAGTCATTTAGTTGTCTGCATAGGTAAAAATCTAGGGTTAGTTAATTAAAAAAATGACAGTTATAGCAAAATTATAAGATAGGGGTGTGTAACAATATAAACTCTACATCCTAGTATTCAAGCTTTAAGGTGATTGTATAAAAAATATCTTCCAACTTTTGTAGTTTCTCACAATTCTCGCATAGTTGTTTTCAATTCCAATTTGAGCACCTTGGAAATGAGGGTTTTGGGTCTAGTAAAGGAGAAAACCCTCCAACAAGATAAGACTGTTTGGGAAGCCTAGATTTTTAAGAAACGACCTTTGAAGAAGATGACTTAAAAAGGGACAAAAGACCTTGTCCCGTAACACTATTCAAAGACGCCCACAACTGCCTATAAGAGGTTTTAAACTCAAAGAAATAAAAAAGCATGTTTGACCTTAATATTATGTCGAGGTGTGAGCAAGGTATGTGCTAAGCCCAAATGAAAGCTCAGTTATTCGGGTGTAACTAGGTAGGGGCAACATTCATCACAGTTAGCACCTCCTTTTCAAATGAATCCAGAGGTAGTCATTGACCTAATTTTATGAAGACGGTACCATAAAAAATGCAAAAACTTGTCCTCTATGTCATTAGCCTCATTTTTACAATTAGGTTCATCTGATTCACAAACCTAGATTCTAACATCTTTTTGCTTAGTCTTATTAAGAGCTTGAAGGTTTTGAAAGCCTTAAGCTTTTTAATGAAATTTTAACCAGATGTTTCCCTTAATAACTCTATCTTAGCCCAAGGGTAAGACAGGTCATAAGCCATTCGCCCGAAGACAAAATACAAAAGAATAAACCCAAGCAGAAAATCTAAAAACCCAAAAATGAAAACATTAAAACCTAATGTTTAACAATTACCCATGAATACCTAGCAGGAGAACAAACACAGAGAAAAGTAACGAGGGAAATTAAGCATAAGGAAACAAAATGATAGAACCACATAACCAAGTTGTTAGCACCAAGGCTAAGCATGTGATTTGATGAAGTTAAGAAAGACCATAGCTTGCTAAAGCTTCTGATGAATTGGATCTGGACTATGTTAGATCAATGTCTAGCACGTGAGCTGATGAAGACTGTCTCGTGAAGAATCTGTTGGAACCAACCTGGACCAAATTTGTTCAAGTGAATACTTTGTCCCAACATGAAGATGGTTGGATGATTCGGTCTTGATCTATAGTTGAGTTTGTGTGTTGGTGATTGGCTTAGTCCTTAATCATTAGTGGCATGGTTCATCATTCCTGAGATGCTAAGAGATTCACAAATATTTTTATTAAAATTAGTTTTAAGAAAAATAGCCCAAACAGATTTTTGCGGGAAAAGGTTTTTCAATTAATTGAATTTCTAAAACAATCGATTGAAAGTGACAGTTATTTCTGTTACTACTGGAATCTTTGACTGGGTCAATTAACGGTCAATTCAATCGATTGAATGGTTTGTTCAATTAATTGAACTGTGACAGCTAAGATGTTTTAAACCTGATTTGGCTCTTTAAAGGAATGGGCACTATCATTTTCAGACATCTATGATTTTCGTAAAGCATTCCTTGAGATTTTCTAAGTGAGATATAGCGCCCCTTTTGTGCGATCATCCTTTGGCAAAGCTTTTCAAAACAAGAAACCTCTAAGAACGTGAATCTTTAAGCATCCTTGAGTGAGGTTCTTGCAACTTTGGTTCTGGACCAAAGCTAAATCTTCTACACTTGATCTTCATTCTTTGTAATCTGTTCTGTGTAGAAGTACTGTGTGATCAATTGTTGATCTTGCTGTTTTGTAATCTATTTGTTGTGTTTCAATTACTGGGTCTGTAATTGAGTTGGTGCAGTGGGTTTCTGCACTGGTCTCACATCTGCTGAGGGGTTCAGTAGAGGGTAAGTGCTGCGGGGAGCAATGTTGCTTGCGGATTACAAGTGTTGTGGTGCAGTGGGTTTCTGCACTGGTTACACACTAGCTGAGTGGTTCAGTGAGGTGTAGGTTTACTGTTGGGAGCAGTTTGTAACTTGCCGAGAGCAAGGGTTGTAAACTGATCTTGTGACCTTTTTAGTGGAAATCTTTGCTAGTTTGCAAAGGACTGGACGTAGTCCTTGAGGAAGGGTGAACCAGGATAATTCTTTATGTTCTTGATTTCCTCTCCTCTCTTCTTGATCTTTTTATTATCTGCTTGCATTCGCTTAATAAACTAATCACTGAATCTGTTTACAAATATTTGAATCAACTGTGTTTCTGGATTATTTTTAATCTACTGGATTGTGTTTAATCATCTTGAATATGGATTAACACATTTCTATACTGTAAACTATTTTCTGGGTTTATCTTTAATAGTTTTCGCTGTGCACAATTGATTGTTTACTTGACAGTCTAGAATTACACAAGTTGATTAATTGAATTAAGAATTTTCATTTTCTATTTCAAGAACAAATCAGATTTGCGAAAAGATTTTGAAAGTTTAATTCTCCCCTCCTTTTGAACTCGGTCTAAACCTTATTTTACACAAGTAATAACTAAAGTGTGAAAGAAAAAAGTACATACTTTTTCTTTTGTAAGATGGAGTAGTGGAATGACTTCCCCTACGTTTTGAACACTCTGAAATGACATAAAGGAGAGTTAAAGGAATTGTTGAAACTGCTTAGGCAAACACCAATCTTGTCCAATCACAATGAAAGGCACTCGCAAGGATGTGATGGTTAGGAGATTTCCTATTCTAAGTGATGTGACGTTTGAGAATCTAAATGGAGGCTTCTAGAACCACTGTTAATAAAGTCTTTTCACCTCAATCCACTCAAGGTTGGGGTTGTGTGCCATCATGACCAAGTCGAGCACCCAAAGCTCGTACAACCACCCTGAAAGCCTTGTCGGCTCAATCAATTCAAGGATGAAGGTTGTTTCGTTATAGCCAAACTAATCAACTGTCGTCTAATTACAAGTCATGAGTCTAATCCCTTCTAATTTAGTTCAGTTGTAATTGGATACCTACATCTTAATTAAGTAATCGAGTTACTAGCTATTCATAAGTTGTGTAATAGAGTCTATAAATTGTGTAATAAAGTCTAAAGATAAATTTAGTGAAAATTTTGAAAAGATATTTTGATACTAAAATTCAAGGATTCAAATAATAGAAAAAAAAGTCAATTTTTTAATACTTTAGATTCTCGACTTTATGTAAAGAAGTTAGTTTTAAAAATTGTTTCTAGTATTTAAGATTTTAAAACTTCAAGAAGGATCTTCCAATAAAATAATCCATGTTTAAAAGCAAACTCAAATACTCTCTCTAGTTTGAAATCTCTAAAACTTTGAATTGGAACAATTTCAATAAAAAAAACCTATAATCAAACAAAAGGAAAGTGTCAAAAGAATAATATTATTTGCAAATTTATTTAATTATTGACAAAAACAATGAAATGTATAAAGCGTGCATAAAATAAATGGAAGGTATAAAGTTGACAATTGATGATAGTGAAGTAAGAAGAATATTAATTTCGAATTTATTTATTTGGTCACTGAAGACAATCAAATGGCAAAGTAGACCCTCTTCAAAGCTTACGTCTAAAACACTGTTTCCCTGGGATGACTGTTGCAATTGAATTGAATGAATGAAGTGGACCAAACCACAAGAACAGCTTATCCTCAACTTATTTAAACACTTAACACTACATACTAAAACCCCTCATTCAATTTTTCAATCTCTCTCCACTTTTGGACCACGCCCCAATGAACCAAATCTACCCAATCATCCCATGCCCAGTAACTTTTGCCCAACCGAATCGCATTGTGCATCAGCCAGCCCAACCCTATGTTGTACAAGATCAAACTCCACCCACATATTCTGTTGCTGATGATGGCCAATAATAAATGCCTCAACACCAAGCAGATCCGAATTCCCAAAGGTGAAACAATAAACCGAATCATTGCCCCGAATCAAACCGGGTACCCGGTATAAAAGTTGGTCACCCGAAACCCGCATCTCGGCCCCTTCAAAAACCAAACTCACACTTGGTAACTCCGGTAATTTGGACTGGTTCATGGACACCCTATAACAAAGATCCATTGCTATTTGAAAGGCAAAATTCGGATCATCCAATACCATCAACGTACCATTTGTTTGGTTCAAGAATTCTTCTCTTAATGCTTTATAAACCGGGCCAAGTAAGAAGGTAAATTGGGTACCCAAATCAAACATGGTTTGACCCGCTCCAGTGTGATCAGGAACAAAAAGGTTATCGGATATGTTCAATAACTTATACGAAACCTTAATTCCTTTGAACCGAACCGTGTACGCAGACCTGTCGAAATAAGGTAAAGGAGTGGATATTTGAACCAAGGAGGTATAATTTAAAGACCCGCCCCACGAGAAATTGGACTCGCCGAGAAGTAAAATGCCCGAGAAATCAGAACCTGATATGCAATACGAGAATTTGGGAATTTTTAATTGAGAAACCAAGGAGAGTGATCCGAGGTTCATACCCAATAACCCGGTTGTGTTGGAATCGGATTCGGAGTTAGTGGTGGAGGACGAGTTCATGCACCCGAAGATAACTCCGGGGTTAAAGGAGGATCCGAAGCCTAGTGTGTCCGAAGCGAGGTTCCCTTCCGAGGACGAAGCGTCGGCGTAGGAGAGAGTCGCGTGGCAGAGGTTGTTGGAGTCGCAGGAAGCGGGTATGGGAAAATCTCGGGTTCGAGTAGTGCAGGTTGATGAAGAGCACGAGATTGGGGAGTATGTGGAGGAGGAATTCGGGTTGAAAAACGGGTCGGGTACGACTTGGCTTGTGTTTGTGTTGTTGCAGTGAAGCCAGGAGAGTTCGCTTCCTGTGTCAATGACCATGGACACATTCTGGGGGGGTGTGCCAACTGTGATGGAGATTGTGAGGCTAACGTTGTGGTTGAATCGAAGCTTGTTGGGTGGACTTGGGAGATACCCAGATGGGATCACTTTTGATTTTAGTGGCAAAGCTAGTATCTTGGCCTCACACATGCTGAGGAATGTTCGTAGGATCAGGAGAATGGCAAGGTTCAAACATGGTGTTAAAATGGTGCATGTGGTTTTGGTTCTCATTATGGTCTTTTGTGGTTTTGGGTTTTGGTTTAGGTGTTATGGGGTTCGTTTGAGGTTTTAGAGAAGAGGTTTTGGACTAATTGTGGAGGAAGTGTTGTGAGTTTTGGAGGCAAAGAAAAGCATAGGAATTGCTTAAAGGTTTAGAGTTATAAGTAGGAAAAGCCTCAAGAAAAAGATCTGATAAATAGTTGAGATTGGATCTACCAGGTAAGGTACAACAAGACTTTTGTTGTAACTAGTGCCATAGTACCTAAAACCTAATCAATGTACATCTCTTTGTTTGGTACGTGTGTATACTAGATTTGAGTTCATTCTTACTATCCCTGTTGGATTTCCTTCTATCTCATTGCAGATTTTTTCCTTTTTTAAAATGGAAAAACTCGTTCTTTAAAATAATGGTAGCTGCATGCTAACATGATTTATGATTTAGAATGATATATGAGAGAAAGGGGAATACGGAATTTATGCCATGTATGGTAGCAAGTAGCAAACATTGCTGGTTATGAACGTGGAAGGGTAGTGTAAAAAGTTTTCTTAGAGGCAAATAATAATCAACCAAAATGGGTTCAGATTTGCATGTAGATGAGATAAATGACCTATTGAAGTTTATGTGCTTTTTGGATACCCGTTTGAACTGAATATTTCAATTTTTAAGACACACGTAACAGAAACAACAAATTTATTGATTTTGTAAAAAAAAAAAAAAAAAAAAAAAAAAAAAAAAAAAAAAAAATTTTTTATTTTTTTTTTTTTTACCTTTAATTAATGTAAAGAAAAAAAAAAAAAAAAAAAAAGATCCTCAACAACCCCAAAAAAATAGATTTATTGATTTGGC
>Ga0099825_1003352_pt1 | contig 21321 bp, 12 predicted proteins | sample SiratroredBW_FD_76838 | JGI IMG/M metagenome (GOLD analysis project Ga0099825, IMG submission 76838) | Root nodule microbial communities of legume samples collected from California, USA - Siratro red BW | ecosystem: Host-associated > Plants > Roots > Nodule | place: USA: California | collected... | reverse complement strand
CAGAATCAGTCAAACTTCTCATTTTGAAATTCTCTCCCATTATCAGATTTAATGGATGAAATACTACAGTCCTTCTCATTCTGAACAACTTTGACAAATCTTTTAAAAACATGATAAGTTTCATCTTTGGTGGCAATGAAAAATGTCCAAGTGAACCTAGAATGGTCATCAACAATAACAAGACCATAGTAATTCCCTCCTAGGCTCATAGTTCTAGAGGGACCGAATAAATCCATGTGCAGCAACTCCAATGGTTTAGAAGTAGAAATAACATTTAAAGGTTTGAAAGTGCTTTTTGTTTGTTTACCCTTTTGGCATGCTTCACACAGTTTATCTCTTTCAAACTTGAGCTTAGGAAGACCAACTACAAGCTCTTTTGATGCAATTCTATTTAGATGATGCATCTGAATATGAGCTAACCTTCTATGCCACAACCAAGATTCATCATTCCTAGTTAGTAGGCAATTCATGCTAGATGTTATGCAAGAAACATTAAGCAGATAAACATTATTTACCCTTTTACCTACTAGGACAATTTCAGTCGATTTTGAATCTGTTATGAGGCAAAGATTAGGCTCAAAGGTGATCTTGTATCCCTTGTCACACAGTTAACTGATGCTCAGCAAGTTGTGCTTTAATCCTTCCACTAAGAGTACATCTTTGATGATCACTTTGTCATTTTCTCCAATGTCACCCACTCTAAGAATCCTACCACGATTGTTATCTCCATAGGTGACATATCCAGCAGGTCTCAGTTTCAGATTAGTTAACTGGAAAGCATCACCACTCATATGTTTGGATCATCCACTGTTCAGATACCGCAGTAAATTACTGAAAGCCAAATAGACCTGCAAAATAGATTAGGTTTGAGGTTTTGGTACCCAGTTAAACTTGGGTCCAGCTGTGTTAGATGTGCTTTTGGGCACCCACCTAACTAGTCTTTTAGGAACATCAAACTTTCTAATTTTACAGTTCTTCATAGAGTGGCCTTTTCTCATACAATAGAAACAGGTCAATGGAGGTGAAAACTGTTGTGCATCTATTTTAAAAAAACTACTGTACTTCTGTTTTCTTTGAAAACCAGTTTGATAACCAATGCCAACTTTTTCAAAAACACAGTTTTCAGAACCCAAAATTGCATTTAAGTTTGCAGTACCCATTGAATGTCTAGAAGCAATAGTAATTAAGTAATTCACTTTATTCTGCAGAGCTTCAAAGTTTTCACAGTTAACTGGCTGACTAGAGTCAAGACTACTGGAAGCTTTGTAAATCATTTCCAAATGATCAAAATTAGTTTTCAGTTCCAGAATTTCATCTTCCAGTTGTTTAACTCTGCCTTCCAACCAATTATTCAGACCTTTCAGTCTATTGTTAGATAAGGCCAGTCTGTTTGCTTCTTCATGGGTTTCATGAAAAGCTTGAAGCAGTGAACTGTAATTTGCGCTGTTAAACGAATTGCTGGAATTTTCGCTACTAACATCAGAATTCTTTCCAGCCATGAGACATCGATTTGCTTCAATATCTTCCTGTGAAGAGCTGCTGGAGGAAGATGCATTGTCTTCCCATACAAGTATATGCCTTTCTTCCCTTTCCAACTTTGTAATTTTTCTTTTCAATGGTCTTTTCTTTGTTAACCAGATTTGGACAGTCTATTTTTATATGTCCCTGTTTGCCACAACCAAAATAGGTTAACTTATTTGAATTTGAATAAGATTTTCTATTATACCTTTTAGTTTGTTGATTCTTTGTCCTGCTCTTCAGCTTGATGAATTTTTGGAATTTCTTTGTTAGCGGATTGAGGTTCTCAGTATCACTATCTTCTTCAGAGCTGTCCTCACTAGTTTCAACTTCAGCTGCCTTTGATTTGAGTGCGAGGTTTTTAGTTTTCTTCTCAACATATTCCATCTCTTTCACCCTCGTCATTTCTAGTTCATGCTCTCTTAACTTTCCAAAGAGTGTTGTTGTAGTGAGAGTTGTCAAATCTCTGGTTTCGGAGATTGTTGTCACTTTGGGCTACCAACTTCTATCCAAGCATTTGAGAATATTTATATTCAGCTCCTCCTTGTCAAATTGTTTTCCATGCCCGATCAAGTGATTTACTATATGAGTGAATCTCTTTTGCACATCAGCAGTTGACTCTCCTTGCTGCATTCTGAATAATTCATATTCCTGAATCAGCGCATGCTTTCTAGCCCGTTTGACATCAGTAGTACCTTCATGAGTGACTTCAAGAATCTCTCACATCTCCTTTGCAGAATTGCACTGTGAGACTCTGAAAAACTCATCCAGATTTAAAGCTGAAGTGATTATGTTCTTGGCTACACAATCATACTAAACACATTTATTTTTCAACTTCAGTCAATTCATCATATGACTTTGCAACAGATATTCCATTCACAAAAGAAACTAAAATGTAAGGTCCATTTACTATTGCATTCCATATACCTCAGTCAATAGATTCAATAAAAATCTTCATTCTCACTTTCCAAAATTGGTAATTAACAACAAAAAACATGGGTGGCCTGTGTATAGAGGCTCCCTCAGCAAAAGACTCGACCATGGATCAAAAAACTTGACTAGGATTCAAGTCTTAGCTCTGATGCCAATTATAAAATATGTTTTGGCCAAGTTCAAGAGGGGGAGTGAATTGAACTCCTTTAAAAATTTTCGCAAATGTATTTTTCAATGAGAGGAATGAAAAATCTTTAAAAGAAACTATTTAAGATGATATAAATTGCAATCAGCAAAGGTTCAAAACAAATTCCAGAATAAAGGCAATCACATAGAATTAGTAAACTGAAGACAAATTTTAATTCTGGAAAACCAGTAGACTGTTAAGCAAGTTTTAGAAAAATACAGTGTGCAGTAAAAGCAGTATTTAAAGATTAATTCAAGAAGTCAAAGAATTATATCAAATTCAGGTTTGAAATGAATTACGAATTAAAAAACCTTTTATCAAACAACACAAGTTATGTTCAATGTATGAAATCTATTTTTAACCAATAATTGTGACAAATCAACTTTTCTGGAAAAACTGACTAATGAACAGTAAACTCAGTAAATTAGAAAATGATTCAGTTCCAGAATTAACACGAGTAAACTGTATTCAAGTGAGATATATGTTTTTCAAAAATACTTAGGTATTATCAGAATATTAACCAAGCAGTTTAGTTCACAAGTTTTTAATAGATTCTGAAAAATCTAGAAAGTAAACAAGATATATCAAGAAGTATCAAGAGAGTGCAAGAGAGAACAAGAACACAAGGATTTATCCTGGTTCACCCTTTCTCAAGGGCTACGTCCAGTCCCTTACTCCACAGCAAGGATTTCCACTATAAAAGGATCAAACCATATTAGTTTATAGAAATTCAACCACTTGCTACCCGCAATAATACACTGCTCCCCGTAGAAAACAATCTGCTAAAACCTACAGCAGATCAAGAACTATACAGTATCCATTGTATAACCCAGAAAACCCTTTACTGATCTCCTCAGCAAGTTACAACTTGTACAGAACCTACTGCACAAACAGAATTACCATACTAGGTAACTCACACCAGAATAAAATCCAATGCAATGAAAAAATTCAGATAACCACAATGGCACAAGTACTTCTATACAAGAACATATTGCAAAAGTAATAAAAGCAATAGTATAAAAGGCTTATTCAGAATGATCAGATCAGTAGTATAGCAGAAGCAGACAATTCAAAGCTTCAACAGTATTGAGGAAACAATTCTTGAAGAGCTTTTCGAATGATCTTGATCACAAAAACTATTGAGGCACTTTTTCTCTCTCTTGGAAAACTTAGAACACTTGATTTTAAAAATGATTCACAATGATTTTATTATGTTCCAAAGTTTCGTGCCAACTATTTATAGACAATTGTCATTTAAAATTCAGTCAATTGTTTTGTCAAATAGTCGACTATTTTTCTCCAGTTAGTTAAAACCGTTGTTCAAAACTCAAAATCTGATTTTAGTAATTTCTCAAAACCTTATTTAAATCAGATTTGAAAACATGGAGCTTATCCTTGATTGAAAATGCTTATATTGCTGAATTGAATCAAACTTGCCTCACACACACAATCCTAAGTTCTAGACTGAGCCTTTCAATCTTCATGAAATCTTTATGCAGTCCACATATGATCACATGGTCTTGAACTTCTTCACATGGTTGGCTTCATCAAATCTTCACAGCAACTCACTCGTGCTAACAGAAAAAATACTGTCAATTACAAAAATTAAAAGGTGTTCGTGCAAGGACTATCAAATCATAGAAAATAGTGATAGCTAGACCAAACATGGGTTATATTAAAACATGTCCTCTGAATGGATTATGTAAGAGTAACTAACCCAATGAATTTTTTTAGATGTTATAATTGTTGCACATATTTCATACAAAAGTTTTTCTTTTCTAGCCTTTGTGGTTGGATTAAAAAAATTGTTTGTAAACTAAAGCCAAAAAACAAAAATTTCAGCATGCCTTACTACTAAAGACATTTTTGTGGACTTACCTGAAATGTGTTATATTAATTTCAAATATGATCAAACTTGCATATTTGTACAACACATATTTAAGTAGCACTTCCTCTTTTGATTACAGAGTAAAATAGGCTGAAATATTATCCACATGATTATGTTGTTAAAATAGCAAAAAAAAAGTTACCTGACCATTTTATTGCAGCGCATGGAGATCATTTGCATGCTTAATTGCAACATTCATTTACATATCTGCTAAACAAAAATATATATGTAAAATGCGTAAACAAAGTACAAAATATATCATTCATGAGTTGTGGGTAAAAGGAGCTGGCCCTAAGATAGATGAAAATCGCAACCGTTACGGTAAAAAATGAAAATAGAAATTATTTTTATTATTAATACCATCCTTAGTGCTTTGTGACAGGATTTCATCATCCAACAAAGTTTAACAAAAAACTTTTTATTCACTTAACAACATCATAATCCAAAGACATTGTAATTGTGTCTAGAAAAAAGGACATGTGAACTTTACCTGGATGTAGATATAAACTTGGAGAATAATTAGGACATTCTTCTATGGTATGTTCAACATCTTCTTGTAACTTAAATCCGTGGTGAATCTCTTCGAAGTTTGGCAAATTTTTGAGTGTTATACATGTCAAGTCCTGTAGTGGTACTTGTTCTCCTTTTTTAGCCATCTCTTCTTCACCACCATCATCAACTTCATGATCAAAACCAAAAGCCTTGTGCAACTGAGAGCACTCATCTATTTCCAAATCTGTTAGACGGGTAAAATGACTGGCCGAGAGATTATAGAAAAGATATTTCAACTTATTGCACTTTGTAACCTCAATTGAAGAGAGTGCTGGGAAGCACACTTGTTGGGAATAATATAGACTATTAAGTTCCTGTGCATCACCTAAATCAAATATTTGTTCCAATTCATCACAGTTATGTATATACAAACTGCTCAGCATTGGCAAACTTCTAACAACAGTGGAGGAGAAGATTGTTTTCAATTTTGGACATTCATTTATGTAAACAGAGTAAAGCTTTTGGAGGCTTAGAAAACCTGTGGGACCCTTCCATATGAAGTTAAGCTCAGGTAGGTTCATCAATTGTAGATGAGCTATATCCAAGTTTAGGGGAACCAGTTCTCTAGTGGACCCTTGTTCTCCCATTTGGAATTGCAAAAGACCTTTTACTCCAAGATGAGACAAGTAAAGATGTCTAAATTTGAGGACAACTTTAAGGTTGGGATGAAACAATATATTGTCCAATTGGTTGAATGTGTTGGTAATCAACCATAGTATTTCACTCTCCTGTATACACAACATAAACATAATTTACGTTTAAAATTAATTAATTTTAATAAATTTTATGAAATAATAAATTATAATTGTGTTTATATATGAAAACTCATCTAGTTATGTTTAATTAAAGAAATCATTATTTTGAAATAATATATTACCATTGAAATTGTTTCTTGTTGGAGATTTGAAGCAGTCACCATCTTAATTATAGAAGAGTCAAGCAATTTAGGACAATAAGTGCAATATAAGCTTTCAAGATTCGGGAGATGTGGGGGACAATAGTCAGGCCAAATGTCAATCACACTTGGTAAATCCATCAACTCTACAGTATTCAAATTAGACAAACTTTTGGAATCAGTCTGTTGGACACTCGGATACACTGCAAGATTTCGTTCCCTTTCACTGCCAAACACATACTTCAACTTCAAGTTGTTAGTGATCTCCAAACTTTCCAAACTTATTAGCCTTTCTGCTAAACACACAGGGAATATATATTCCAAATTGTCGCATTTTTCAATCTGAAGAATCGTTAATTTTGGGAGCATCAAAGAAGAATGACTTTGAGTGCTTGAAAGAACAACATTCCCTTCTTTCACTTCTTCTATAATGTGCCTCAATGTGTTGCAGGAATGTATTTTTAGTACCTCTAACAACACCAAAGATTGGACAATGGATGGCACGAAGAGAGAAGTTAGCATAGGGCATTTCCATATTGAAAGGACCTTCAAATTGCATAGCTTAGACTTCCTTGGAAAGGATATGCTGTTCAATTTACTGCAATTTAATATCAAGAGCTCTTGTAGATTTTTGAGAGAACATCGCAAAGAGGGATCACAAAACACCTCTTGGAGGCTACATAAACTTTCCAGCCTTAAGTATTCAAGTTTAGAGAATACAACTTCAGTTTGAAGAAAATCAACACTGATGTTGGTATTGATAGTGCTATCAACGAGGCATTTTATCTTTTCACATTGTCGGAGTTCTAGGGCAGTCAACTGATTCATGCCTTGTGGATCCATGGATGGGATTATATTTTTATAATCTCCCCGAAGGTTCCCCAAATTAAGGAACTCAGCTCTTATAAAGAGATCCCTTATTGGTAATGATATAAAATTTTGAGCAGTCACATCAAACCTATCTATAAATAAACTTCTTGACTGTGCGTATTTTTTCATTGTAGTATTATGAAAGTTTTTATAATATTTGGAACATATTATAACATACCTTTGTAATTTGGAGAGAGATATATAATGTGGAAAGTTCTTCATGTAATTGACCAAGTACAAATACAATTCCTCTAACTGCAAACACTTTCCTATAACTTTGTAAGCTTCCTCTTTATTTTTCTTAATTCGACATTTGTACAAATCCAGAAGCTTCAGCTTCTTTAATTCTACAATCCCAACAGGAAATCCTTCAAAAGAAGAGCCTTTCAAGTCAAGAATCTCAAGTGCTTGCAGTCTTTCCACAAAAGATATGTCACCCAAATTGTGACCTCTCAAGCACAGTGTTTGAAGATTTTTCATTGACTTTAATGACTCCGACAAAGGCAAAACAACTCTATACCACTTCTTTAAATTTATGATTGCTAAGGTTTTAAGCTTTTCCAAGCTTTGAGGATACACATATAATACTTCTCTACCATCCGCTCTATAACAAAGCAGAAGAATTTCAAGTGTTGGACAGTTTATTTTATAATCACCAAGATGACATTTCAAATCCCATATAGCTAATGCTTTCTTATCTTTCATGATTTCATCATCTACCAACACACTTGGATCCACTTCAGTACATGTAAAAATTGCTTGACCACTTTTAGATGCAATCCACAAGGCCACATCACGAACCAAGTCATGCATCTTCACCCTTTCTTTTGTTTCCGCATGCATCAACAAGCAAGAATTCTTCAGGATGTTAATAGCCACATGCATCTCCCTCCTTGCATTCTCCATTGTTCCAAACGTCCCAATTGTGCCAAATCCTTTTCCAAATCGAAATAAATCTTCCAAATCTATTTAACAATCCTCTGGAAACATAGAACACAACAATAATAAGAATTGTGCTAATTGGTTTGTCAAGTTATTGTAACTTAATTCAAGACAAACATAAGGACTTCTTAAGCCTTTTGGAATATCTAGTGGCTTAGAATTTTCTAGCCTTGACAATGCTAACTCAAAATCTTCAATAATTTTGTCCTTTAGTGTGCTTCCCACAGTCACAATTGCAATGGGCAATCCCTTACATTCATTAATAATTTTTCTTGCCACACCTTTCAAGCCTTCTGAAGAGGCATCAGTTATGTTTGCATGACGTGTGAACAAAGTCCAAGCTTCTTCGTCACTCAAGAGATTAAGTTCAATTATACTTTGGCATTGCATAGAACTGCAAACTTCTGTACTACGAGTTGTTATGAGTATACAACAAGTCTTACCATTTTCATCAAATGGAATACCTAAAGCTTCAAAGTCTAGCTTTTCCCATACATCATCCAAGATTAGAAGAGTTGTATTGTTCCTTAATCTCTTTGATAGTCTTTGTGCTCTACCTAGATCTGATGCTTCCGTTAACTCGAACGTCATTTGGTCAGCAATCTGATCTTGGATACCTCTAATATTTGGAGGTTGAGACACCGTTGCCATGACAACCTTCTCAAAGAGTTTCATCTCTTCAGCATTTTTACCCACTTCTTTTGCCAAAGTAGTTTTCCCAGAGCCTCCTAATCCAACTAAACCAATCATAGAAGAACTTTTATTCTTTAATGCTTCTAGAAGCTTGTTGTACGATGCTTCTGTAGATTTAAACATAATGAAATCCTTAGAAGAATAGTACTTCACGCCTGGAAGTTCACTCTTTGTGGAAAACGGTTCAAACTTGCTATTAAGATCGAGCTGAATCATTTTAGCTGTTTTTCTTGCAATTTCTTTTGCAAGAGAATATTGACATTGTCTTTTGAAATAACTCTTGTTTACATTTGATACTCTTTCTTCCAGTAGTTTCACTTCATCTAAGACTTTCTCAACATCTTTCAGCCACTTCTCGACAGTTGGCTCAACGTTTTCAGTCCTATTGGTGGCTTCTCTAATTCGCTCCTTCAAACTACTTCGAGTTAATTCCAGTTTCTCTTTGACATTTTGAAGATTCAAAGCAAATTTGTGGAAACAACACAAGTATTGAGCATGGTGTAAAATTGGAAGCACTGCATGTTCTGCAATCTTTGCTGCGATGGAAAGAAAAAAGTCCTCCATTTGAATTGACAAAGTCCCTAAACATGAATGAGTTCATCACTCTTTAATTAGCTACGAAATATTATTATATCATGTATTCTAGCAAGAGATTATGCAAGTAAGAGAAAATAAAATAAAATAAAAAATGTGTTATAATACCTTTGATAGATGTTGTTATATCACAAACTGAGAGAAAAGCAGTCGTTGTTGCAGGTTGAATACCTTATTTTGATCTAAGCAAAAACTAGTATTAGCGATATGCATAGAGGACTACTTGTGTTATATACATGGTACTTGTAAAATGCACTAACTATTTATAACAAAATATAAATTGACTTGTTACCCAAACAAATTAGGAAATGATTGAAAATACTATCACGTGCATTTTGGCCTTTCAAAAAAGTCAATTAAATCATAGTTGAAAATATGTAAATAATGACACATTTATTATTTTCATATTTCATTACTATAATTATTTGTCTTCATTTTTCAAAAGAAATTAAGATTCTTATCTTTCAAATTTACGAGACAACTAATTTTTATATATAATTATGTAATTATATTAACTAAAATAACTTTATTATATTCTTTCAACCAATAAATTAATATAAAAAGAACATGTGATACGACTTCTAGATAATATTGGATACCTTGGAACTAAAAGGTGGATTAGTAGTTTTTAGTAACAATAAAGCTTATATAAGCTATAAGGAATAACGTCTATGATATTAAAGATATTTGATGACTAGGAGATGTTGTTGCAAGAAGTGAGGTATGTTTCAAAGATGAAAAGAATTATTTTATCATATGTTTAATCATATTGGTTTAACAACTAAGATTGAATACATAAAGATTCTAAGGAGAGTGTCTACAGTTGTTAAGGGGAGTGAAAAAATAATTTTTATATCTTAGATAGTTGAAGAGTAATCACAAACAAGTTTATTGCGAGTCAAACAATGCAAAATATATGAAGTTGTGACATCTACGGTTGGGACACATCAGTGAGAACAATTTGGTGGAGATGGGGAAGTAAACCTACTATAAGGAGATAGGTTGGAGGACTCAGAGTTTTGTGATCATTGTTTACTAAAAAAAAATCTCATATTGAAGTTTGAGATTGGTAAACATGTGTCTAGTAGACTTTTTGAGTGTGATCATATAGACCTACGAGGTCCAACGTGTGCTCAAACTTGTGGTGGAGGTCATATTTCTTTGCTACCGTAAACGATTACTCAATAAGGGTATAAATTTATATCTTGAAAAGTAAGATTGAGAGAATTTATAGATTTAGAGTGTAACACACCATGGTGAGCAATAAGGGACCAAATTGAAATTGCTTAGGAAAGACAATGAATTGGAGTTTGTTTCAGTGGAGTTCAATGAATTTTGCAAGGTGGAAGGAATATAGAGGCATAAGACAATTACATGTACAAAATAACAAAAATGGTTGGATTGTCTGAGTCCTTTTAGGGAGAAGCTGCATACATTGTCTACTTGATAAATGCAAGTCCATTGTCTCATTGTCTGCTCTAAACTACAAGACTCCTATGAAAGTATGGAGTGGAAGACCTGTGGATTATGAGAATCTGAGGGTGTTTGGGGCCTTGGAATTTGCACATGTAAAGAAGGATAAACTAGAAGAACATCTTCATTGGATACATAGAAGGTGTGAAGGGGTATAAGTTGTGGAGAATAGTGCTTGGAGGGGCTAGATGCTTTGTGAGTAGGGATGCCACAGTCGATGAAACTCTAATGACTATTGTATGTGGAGATCTAGAGTATGATAAGGAGAAAGTTCATGTTAAGGTGGAGCCTTCTAGTGATGGAGCAGACCATCTAAAGGTTTCAGACGATGTAGACCAACCTTTTACCTCTTACATGAGAAGGTCAACATGTGCAAAAGTTGACCCTAACTATCAACTTACGCGTGATATTGAGAGGAGAACAATCAAACCTATACAAAGGTTTAGATGTACTACCCTCATCAACTATCTTTTGACAACAACTAATGATATATAACTTCAAAGCCTAGGAGCTTTTAGGAGACTATGAGGGTATGAAAGGTCAGTAGTGGCAGGTTCCCATGGAGGAGGAGATTGAATCTTTGAGGAAGAACCACACATTGATGCTTATTGATCTACCAAGAAACCAGAAGGTGGTAAGATGCAAGTGGTTATTTAAGAAGGATGAGGGAATACTAAGTGTAGAGGAATAGAGGTTCAAGACTAGACTGGTGGTGAAAGGGTTTACACAAGTGGAAAGGATAGACTATAATGAGATCATCTCACCTTTGGTAAATCATTGTTCAATAATGATTTTGATGTTTATTGTTAACTGGTACAGTCTAGCGTTAGAACAATTGGACATGAGGATAACTTTCTACATGGAAATCTAGAGGAGACCATCTACATGCAGCAACCTAAAGGGTTTGTTGAAGAATAGGAAAAAATGCGTCTCTTGAAAAAATCATTATATGGCTTGAAACAAAGTCTCATGAAGTGATACAAGAGATTTGATGATTTTCTAAGGCATACAAGCTTCTAGAGGAGCATTTATGATAACTACATCTATATCCTCAAAAGAGAAGGGTATATGTTGTTCTTGCTCTTATATGTAGACCATACTTTGATGACCAACTAGTATGAAAATGAATTGAAAGAGCTCAAAGAAAAATTAAGCTCAGAGTTTTGAAATGTTGGTCTCGTGAGGCGACTATTGAGAATGGACATACAATAGGATTAGACAATTGGCATTCGACATTTATCTCAAAAGGAATACTTGTAGAAGGCGGTTGATAGGTTTAGGAAGCATGAATTTATACCTATGGAAACACCTTTTATACTTCAAACGAAGTTTTCAATTACCCAAGCTCTTAACTCAAAGGAAGAGGGTAGGGAGATGAAGATTACTTCATATTCCAATGAAGTAAGGAGCATTGATTATAGACATTAATTATTGAGAGAATGCTGATACAAGAAAATCATTTTCTGGGTATGTTTTTATATTGTTTGGAAACGAAATTTGCTAGAAATCCAATTTGCAATTGATGGTGGCTTTATCTACTACCTAGGTAGAGTATATCGGGCTTACAGAGGGGAAAAAGGAGGCAATATGGTTGAAGGGGATGATTGGGAATTGAGTATAATGAAGGATTGTGTGACTATTCATTGTGATAGTCAAAGTTCCATACATCTAGCTGATCATCAAATCTACCATAAGAGGATGAAATACTTCATGATAGATGTTGTTGAGTCTGGGGAGGACAAGATTAAGAAGATAGCCTTGGAGAAGAATTCCACATATGTGTTTACGAAATCCTTGCCAGGACAAGATTCAAACGATTCAAGGTGGAGAATTGTGATGATTGCTCTAAATCCTATTCAACACACTATTTGATAGAGAGCTTAATTAGATGAACTAAATCATTTGATGGAAGGGAGTAGAAGATCGTTTAGCAATGGTGTTATAAATCTTCTAGTGCAAACATTTATTATGCTTAGCTCTCTCAATGATTTTATGTTATTCCTTTAGTTTAGATTTTATATATACCGATCGTTATAAGTATAAATGGTACATTGTACAGTGATAGAGTCCTTATGCATAAAACCTTCTAGTGTTAATAAAGTTCTTTCTTTCAATCTTGTTATTTTTGCTTCATTCTAGTTATTGTTTTAAACTCAAAACATATAGTGAAACCCAATTTTAAAAAAAAATATTAAAATCATTCACATCAATAATGAATATGAATTTATCATGCATAATTTCCTTGCTTCTAAAGGAATAACTCATCAAACTTTTTGCATTGAAAATCTGAAATATACTAGCATTATTGAACATAAACATCAACATTGCTTAAACTTACACAAACTTTTTCTTCAATCAAATATCCCACAAACTTTGTAGTGTTTTAAACTAGCTCACATTGTATATTTAATTAACTATATTTCAACACCTTTTTTAAATAACACCTCCCCTTATGAAAACATGGCAACCCATATGATACTTCTACTCTTAATTTTTGGATGCCTGTTATATCAACACTTTAACAACACATATAAAAAAACTTGACCCATGAGCTCATCCCTATGTATTCTTTAGCTTCATACCCACACAAAAGAGTATTTTTTGTTTAATCTCCATTCTCACACTCTCACTATCCCAAGTAACATAACTTTTGTTTATGAAAATAGTTTCTCATAGTTTGTACTAACATCACTACTTTCTCCTCTCTTTATCCTCTTCCATTCTCATATGATAATACATAACTTACCAATACTTCACCTTCTACTACTCCCACCTTAATCCTTACCAATATTTTCTCTCTTTCTAACTTATATTGCTCAACATGTATTTGATAACCTTTCTCTTACCATCAAGATTACCATAATGTTTTTACAACAACTATTGTATCCTTTTGTTAAACATTTTTTATCCCCTTCATTATGTTTTGGCTTATTCTCGTCTCTCTTCATCATATCATTCACCTTATAATGTATTTATCTTTCACCATTAAATCCACTGTCTTGTTGAGGCTTTATAACTTGATTGTGGATTAAAGTTATGCAATTTGAACTACATGCTCTTCAAACAAATCACACTTGGACTCTTATAACACTACCACCTCACGAAACTGTCATTGGATCCCACTAGGTATACAAATTTACATACAGATCTGATGGACCATCAAGCGTCAAAAACCTCATCTAATTATAAATGGTTATACATAAATGGAAGGGCAAAATTTTCTTGACATTTTCTAAAATGTGGTTATGCTCACCATCATTGTTTCTTGCATTAACAACTAACGTATAAAGTAACTTGATGTTCATAATGCATTCTTATGTGATGATCTTCATGAGGACGTATGTATGCAGATCTTTATTAGTTTTCATATTGCTCCTCTTGATAAGGTATGTTCTCTTCAAAAATCGACACATGGGCTCAAACAAACCATTTGTAAATGGTTTGCTTGCTTAACATCTTTATTGCAAGTTGTATTACCAAGTTGCTCTATCCAAATATCTTTCATCATCTCGTATAACTATCGACAATCTCTTTTTGATAACTCTCTTCCTCAATTTTTGTTGGCGACATTATTATAGCTCCTCTAATCTACATTGATGGCATTGTTCCAATAGGGAACAACTCATCTAAAATACAACATGTTATTGCCCTTCTTGATCACACTTTCAATACTAAAGGTCTCAAAAATTTAAATTACTTCCTTGATCTCGAGGTTGCATATAACAATTTTGACATCCACATATTTCAACACAAGTACACACTTGAAATAGTTTCGAATATTGTCATGCTCGTTTCTCATCTTAAATATTCCACTCATTTGAATTCAACCTCAGGAACCCTTTATCTAATAGAAGATTAATTGGATGAGTAATTTATCATACTACTACTCATCTTAACATCACTTACAATGTCCAACACCTTAGTCAATTCCTGTCACACTCTACTACTACTCATTCATAGGTTGTTTTTCTTATTCTCTATTATCTTAAAGGTGCTTCAGACTCTATTTTCTTACTTAGAAATAAATTATCCAAATCCAAGCATTTAGAGATTCTTATAAGGCTAGATGTTTCAATTATCGTCATTCCATCACCAACTTCTTTGTGTATCTTAATTGTTCTCTCATCTCATGGTGTTCAAGGAAGTAGACTATAGTTTATTAGATCTTATCTGAGTTGAATATCTTGTTGTAACATCCACTACATGTGAACTCTAGTGCCACTAACATTTTAAAAGATCCCTTCATCCAACCTGTCATTCTAAACTATAACAACCGATTTTTCATTCAAATTGTCTTTGATCAGGTTTCTCATGAAACAACTGAACATATTCATATCACTTATCATATACTTTGCAACAAGGTCAACATTGGTTTACTCAAGTTTTTGTTAGTCTATTCTTGAAACTTGTTGATAATTTTATGATCGTAGATATGTGTTTCGAACATGAAAACATAAGTTATTGCAAGATAATTTATTTAGAATAATAAATTTTAAAAAATAATTATCATTAGCATCACTCAAACTAACACTAATTTAGCATAATTAAAACTCAATTTGAAACTTGGTAATACCATAACATTAAGTTATAGTTATTTAGAGTTGAGTAAGCTAACACTACTTAGAGTCAATCTTCAAAATTTGATGCCAGGAAATTAATGTCCATTAATTAATTAGTTAGTTTATATACGTTAACATCTTTTGACATACGCTAAATATTTGTTTTTGTTTTCTTTTAGGGTTAATATTTATGAAACAGTCAATAATTATATATCTTATATTTTTTTTTATTTGATGAATACTCTTTGATGATCTTGATGTGTAATTATACATGTATTAATATCAATTATTATATGTTAATTGAATAATTAGTTCATCCTTACACTCTATATATGTTTTGCCATCCTACTAATTGTATAAATTTATGAGAGAAAATAATTCCACATAAACTAAAAATAAAAAGAAAAAAACTTATATTTGTCTTCGAAAACGCTTTTGTGTTAGGTATCTCACTTTTAGGTTGTACATATTTAAGATATACAATATAAATATATATTCATTATGTAACTAAGAAAATATTATATAATTTTTATGTTTTATGAGACTTAAAATTATAGATTTTGAGGTGTGAAAAATCTATTTGGTCTAAAAAATTGTTAAAAATTCAAATAGGATATATATAAATAAGAGTAAAATAAATCACCAATTTAATTTTAAAGTGTTAATTCTTTTATCGTACATGATATCTTTCAAGTGTCGAAAACTGATATAAAGTACAAAATAAATGTTTATTCCATTTATTCCTCTATTGAATTAAAAGGTTTCAAATGCAACAATGATTTGACTTTGTATTTTTCATTTTATTGCAATTCTTCAATAAAAGTATCACTTAGTGCTTATAAGATATAATTGTATTAGTAAGAGTGGAAAAGAAAATCAAGCACCATTGGTGTGGTGAAAGAAAAGATGACGTTTTTATTGAATAAAACTGTTAAAAATGAGTTAATATAAAATGTTTATGTGTTGACAGCCTTCTTAATAAACCTTTTCTTTTTTTTTATTTCTTGATTTGATTGTCTTATTTGTACATCTAGCTAGGATTATTGTGGCTTAAATCATATTGAAAATAAGTCTCAATTTTTAATGCTGCTAAAGCCTCTCAAAAAATCATTTTGTTTTTGTGTGTATATACCATTGTAAACTTAGTTGATGGCTAGTATTAAAACTTTTTTCTCCAACGTTTTTTATGATGCCAACACCGTAAAATTTATAGTGAAATAATTAAAATTTTGGAGCATTAAAGCAAACAAAGAGTTTCTTTTTTTTATTAAAAATGAGGCACAAAACAAAATTTCACACAATAATCACGTGAATAGGAAGTAGGAATCAAAGTAAATTTGGGGATAAAAAGGTTTGATTTTACGTTTCACATGAATTTAAATAAACTTTGGAATAGTTTAATTTATCAAGAGACTAATAGGATACATATATCAAAACATTAAGGATTAAAGTGGAAAACGAGTAATATCTTGAAAATCAAATATGGTATGGTGAGTTTATATTTTATTTATGTAATGGTTATAATAAGTAATTCATATTTATAAACTGCCAAATTAACTACGATCAAAACGTTGAAAAACAGTTCTCTTTAAATGATTTTGGGTGTATGTTGATCTTTCATCTTTATATATTCATGAAATTGATACTACAATATTTTTTGTAATTGAATTAGAGAAGAGATGAAAATGAATAAAGTTATCTAGCCCAGGCTAATTGTCTAGTTTACATATAAATTTGTTTATTCAGAAAATGAATTAGATTAAAACTTCTATGTAATTAGAAAATTAAAATTAGGCAACTCAGAAAAGTTTTTTAAGTTTAAAATTTGATTTAAGTAAATATAAATATATTTTTAGTATTAGATTATTTTTATAATGCATCAAAATTATATATTTGTTTGCTTTTAAATTATTAAATATGTTGACCAACATAAAGTTTCAAACCTATATTCATATTGAAGAAAAAGTGGTCATATATATTTATTACAGAGTAATTCTTTAAAATAAATTACCATAAAACTTATTCTAAACCTTAAAAGCAAGTTTACGTTATATAAACTAGTCACTCTATATGTTCAACTACAATAAAACTTGACGTACATATTTCTACTTATATCTCATATATCTTGAGCACAGTGATTTTAATTTCGTTGTTTATCTATTTTATTTTATATAAACTTTTGACCTATTAATCCATTATTTAGAGAAATATTGTCTAACTAAAAGATTATGTATGACATAGAGTTTTAACTAGACTAAAAAAACAAGTGAAACTACACTTGTATAGAAAAAAAAAAGAAAAAAGATTAAGCCTAAAAAGTATATGACAAGTAGAAAATCGCGATTGAGTTTAATTTTTTAAAATAGTCAGATTAATATAAACAAGATATTGTTAAGTATTGAAACGAAATGGATATAAACATGAGTAATTGAGACTAACAAAATCTAACTAAATTGATGATTTGAATTGAGAAACGTACCTCAAGATTTGTGCAGATACAATGTCAAGAAGAAGAAGAAGAATTTAGGAGCAACCTTGCTGCAAACTCAGTATAAAGGTGTTGAGGTGCAATTTTAAAGAATGAAAAAAATAAAGAAATATGAACTTCCTGAATTTCCAAGTAAAGCATAGAATTGATAAAGATGCAACTCATTCCTTAATATTTGTGGAGTTTATGAATGAGAACAAATTCTTTTTCCAATCTTCTTGTGTTTGACCTTTCACCTCTGCACAAGTTAGGAATATACTACAACTATACCAGTGGTGCTTCTTATGGCACGATTATCTATATATTTTTTATTTCAATTTTGCTCATAATGCTATAAACTGGATCTTGGAATAACTATAGTTTCAACATGTCACATTTGTGAAAGAAGTTTCCTTCTAATATTTTGGATTAAATTTTATTAGTATTAGATATTTTAAAATTTTCAACAAATTTAAAGGTTTCAAATTTCAATGGATTTGATTTCAATCTTTTACGTTTATTTGAATATAGAAGTCCAATTTTATTTTAAATTTAAAATTCTTAATTCAGATAAGACAATTTCATGTTCACTGTTTTAAAAGACTTAAATTGAAAATAAGTTTTTTTTAAATATAAAAAATATATTTTGTTATAAACTATTTTAAGTTTTATAAAAAATATGTACAAATTATTCCTTGAAATTCTTCATCCAAGCATAATCTTAAGTAATTAGATGAGTAATCAATCTCAAACTTACTTCGGTTTTCTTCTTGACATGATTGCAGATAATTATAATAATTAAACTCTTCAAATTGATTACACCTACTAAGAATAAATGTTCATTTCAAAGGATGTTTAAATGAACCAATTACAAATAATTAGTTTAAATAATTAGTTTGATAAACTTCTCAATAATTACTTTTGATAATAAAAACTAAAAGTAACTTTAATTTAACACACTACAAAAAATACCAGTTTTAGCGTGGGTCAAAAACTCACGCAACAATACAAAAATCCACGTTATTGAGTGGGTAAAGCGACGATCATACTGTGGATGCTAAAATCCTAGAAGTAACTTGAAATAAATGTGGGCCAGGAACTGGACGCAAATAGCAGCGGCTGAGGTGCTGCTAAATCTGCCGCAACTTGTGTGGGCCAAACCCACGCTAGCTCTGCAGCCTGTTGCGTGGGTCAGGCCCATGCAAACTACATAGCGTGAGCCAAACACCTGAAAGGTAGTTGCGTAAGCTTGGCCGTCACTAACATGCTTGTGTGGGCCAGACCTACACAACAGGCTACATGACGAGTGTGGGCTTGGCCCACACAAAGGCCCACATAATGTGAATTTATATGAAAAAAATGCAGATAAATACGTCAACTAACCCAATCCTCAATCCTAAAAATCAGAAAAATTTCAGCATTCATAAATATATTTAAATGTAATTATAATGAAATTTTAAAACACATTTAAAGTTATAATTTTAACCAACTACAATGTTTTAAAATGTCAATATTTTACAATAGAGTTCAAATAAAACTTAAACTAAAAAAAAACATAAAAACTAAAAACGAAATACATTATAATAAAAAAAGTCTTCTTCAAATCAAGTGCAGAAAGAAACCTCTCATAAAAATGAAGATTATTTCAGTAAAAGTTATTAAAAATATAAAATTTGATATAAATAAGAAAATATTGCATTGTAATGAAACTTACATATTGTGGGTGAGAAGGTCAGGAGAGGGGTTGGTGGTCATCGTTTTCAGCATAATGGGGTGGACCTGACTTGTACCAGTGGATGTATCACCATGTTGTTGCTCCATCATCGCAGCAACTTTCTCCTTTACCATCCTCAGGTTGTCCTCCAGCTCGTAAATTTATTTTGTTGTTGTATTAATTTGGCGAGCAATTTGTTCTTCTCTTTCAGTTGGAACCGCCGGCAAAACCAAAGGACGAGGGCTAAGTGAGGGAGGACACTCCCTGGCGGTAGTTAGCAGCCAAGTTTGCAGTGCCATAAACTTGACCTCTACTCTTCCCTCCTGCAACTTCCTTCCAAGCTTGAAGCTTGGTTGCTGCATCTATCTGGGCAGATTCGACATTCGAACCTAATGAAATGTCTGATTATATGGACATCAAACGCTACTGGTAGTTTTCCTACACAATCAGTTGGACATTTAAATGTTACAAATTACCAAAAAAAAAATTATAGGTAATATGAAAAATACTGTAAAATAAACTTACATAAGTCTCGCGTGAGCGAGTATCAACCCATTCACCCTTCTTGTTGGTGTGAGTGGCCATAAATAGTTCATCAGGCTCAATTGGGCGTCCTTTTTGACATTCGTACAAAACTTTTTATAATTAGAAACAATATTTGTTAGAAAAAAGTTTGATTACACTAAAGAGTTAGCAAAATAATACTCAGCAGGCCCAGTGCAATTTCCAAGTGTGATTTATGCTCAGACGAGTGCAACGCTCCACCCCGACCTGTAGACCGATTAATTCTATTTTGAGATTATTTTCCTTTAAACTTTGGGGTATCCCAATAGCTCAAAAGTCCACCCCATGCTTCCTCACCCATCCATGTAGGTCGTGAGCACTTTGCCCTTGCCTTTGTCAAAATGTCACAAAGCCTAATCCTGACTTTGGACTGATAGACCTTCTTGATCTGCCGCTCATCCTGAAGAGCCCAAGTTACTCTACTCTATAAAAAAGTTATAAAAAAAAACTTAATATAATGTTATTAACAATTATTTCATTATACAGATTTTATGAAGAAATGTTTTTATGCATGATATGATTAGTCTATGAAGTAATAAAACAAAGAGCTTATCAAAATGCATACCTTGTTGAATTGGATTTAGCCAAGTAGTTAGGGATTAATGAGCAATTGAGGATACAAAAGCTTAAGCAATTAACACGTTTCTTTAATTAATAGATAATAGCAAATTTTGTAGCAGGAATATGAAAAACAGAGGTAGAAGATACACACCATTTTGGAGCCCTACAAAGAAGAAGAAAAGGAAACGTGAAAATGATGGTTCCGAGCATTGGAACACAGCAAGGGCACTTCCAATTCTGCTACACGCCGCCCCTAACTGCCTTCCCCAACCACAAACCCTAAACCCCCAAATCCCTGCACCCACCACCAACACAGAAAATCATTCGAAAGAGAACCGAAAATCAAAACAAATCCAAACCCAATCATGAGCTTAGCCCCGTCGAAGGTCCTCGCCGGCGGCCACGAACACTTCCTACAGCTCGGAGCTCACGCACACCTCAAGGTCAAAATCCAATCGGTGAAAATGACCGTCTACACCCAAATCCAACTTCTTTAAAGTGCAATCGAAGATTAGATGTTTATGGAGATGATTTTGGAAGCTTGGAGGTGAAATGTGGGAGCTGCGTGGTGAAATGGGAGATCGTCGAGTGAAATGTTGGAGCCGCATGAAATGGGAGTGAAAAGGAACCCTGAGATTAAGACATGTATAGCGTGGGCCATGGTCCACGTAAAACCCTAACTTAACTAGCGTGGGCCATGGTCCACGTAAAACCCTAACTTAATTAGCGTGGGCTCTGGCCCTCGCATCCTTAGCTTAACAATAGTGTGGGCTCTGGCCTACGTAACCTTTTTTTTTCTATTTTTGAATATATATGTAGAAACCCGTATCAAACTGCTCAGCTTCTTCAATGTATCTGCACAAAGCTAATTTCTATTTCAAACATGATTTTTATTTTATATATATATATAT
>Ga0099825_1003350_pt1 | contig 21323 bp, 11 predicted proteins | sample SiratroredBW_FD_76838 | JGI IMG/M metagenome (GOLD analysis project Ga0099825, IMG submission 76838) | Root nodule microbial communities of legume samples collected from California, USA - Siratro red BW | ecosystem: Host-associated > Plants > Roots > Nodule | place: USA: California | collected... | reverse complement strand
GGAAGAAGAGTTTAAGAGAAAAGAGAAAGAGCAAAGCTAGGGCAGCGAAATACAATAGAGCCATACTGGAGGCTTTGCTTGTGCTATTGATTGTTGGTTCTGATTTTGATTCCCATGCTCTTGTGTTTTTATAGGCACAAAAATGGTAAGCTGGAAAATAAAAAATGTCAAGAAAAATGGCGGGACAGGGGGTTGTTCAAATTAGCTGGAGAAACGACCGATCTCCGAAGGATTTGGGGTTTGCTTTTTACCTAAATACTATTTTAATGGATTTCATAAAATAATAAGAATAAATAATATTGGTCCACATGTTATACTTACATTAGGCCAACAATTATATGACTTCAAAGAATTCAGTACTCCAAAACTTTATGATGAATTTTGATTTTTCAAACAAAATTTTGCTCTCATGGTCGTCAGTTTAAGTATTTCAAATACTATATAAAATAAAAAAAAAATGATACTTTGATATCACTATTCACCTAACTTTAATTTGACACTCCGACGTGTCACATGAGTCCCACTAGCGAAAGAGAGAGAATGTGTTTATTTTTGTTATATATAGAAGGATAATTTCGTCAATTTCATCTAATTGGTTAGTCGTGTACACCTAAGTGGTTAGCGACGTTAATATAGGTGTCATTATTATGAAAGTAGCTAACCACTTATCTATACACGACTAACCACCTTGATAAGGTTGAAATAATTGACAGATACTAATTTAATATGGGTGTCGGAATTATGAACGTAGCTAACTACTTATATGTACACGACTAACCACCTTGATAAGTTGGAATAATTGACAGACACTCATTTAATATGAGTGTCAGAGTTATGAACATAGCTAAACACTTAGATGTACACGACTAACCAGTTATTTAAGGTTGGAATAACTCACAGACAGTGATTTAATAAGGGTGTCGAAGTTATGAACGTATCTAACCACTTAGATATACACGACTAACCAATTATTTAAGGTTGGAATATCTCACAGGCAGTGATTTAATATGGATGTCATAATTATGAACATAACTAACCACTTAGATATACACGACTAACCAGTTATTAAAGGTTGAAATAACTCACAGGCAGTGATTTAATATGGGTGTCAGAATTATGAACGTAGCTAACCACTTGGATGTACATGACTAACCAATTATTTAAGGTTGGAAAAACTCACAAGCAGTAATTTAATATGGGTTTCGGAGTTATGAACGTAGCTAACCACCAAGATGAAGATGACTAACCAGTTATTTAAGGTTGAAATAACTTTCAAGCAGTGATTTAATATTCCACTTAGACGTACATGACTAACCATTTATTTAAGGTTGGAATAACTCACAGGCAGTAATTTAATATGGGTGTCGGAGTTATGAACGTAGCTAACCACTTAGATGTACACGACTAACCAGTTATTTAAGGTTGGAAAAATTCACACGCGGTGATTTAATATGGGTGTCTGAGTTATTAACGTAGCTAACCACTTAGATGTACACTATTAACCAGTTATTTAAGGTTAGAATAACTTAGGCAGTGATTTAATATGGGTGTCAGATTTATGAACGTAGCTAACCACTTGGATGAACACAACTAACCATTTATTTAAGGTTGGAATAACTCACAGGCAGTGATTTAATATGGGTGTTGAAATTATGAACGTAGCTAACCACTTAGATGTACACGACTAACCAGTTATTTAAGGTTGGAATAACTCACAAGCAGTGATTTAATATGGGTGTCGGAATTATGAACGTAGCTAACCACTTAGATGTACACGACTAACCAGTTATTTAAGGTTGGAATAACTCACAGGCAGTGATTTAATATGGGTGTCGGAGTTATGAATGTAACTAACCACTTAGATGTACACGACTAACCACTTTGACGAATTTGATAAAATTGACGAAATTACCCTTCCATATACAACAAAAACAAACACATTCTCTCTTTTGCTGGTAGGTCCACGTAATACGTAGGAATGTCAAATGGGAGGAGTGTAAACAGTGATACGAAGGTAAAATTTTCCAAATAAAAAATATATCCTTATATATGTTCTTTTTCTTAAATCTTCTTTTTAAGGGAATTAATTCTTTGGTCTTGTTACGTCATATGTTCCATTCATGACTCTCTATATAAGATCTTTCACCTTTTTGTTCTGTAATTGACTGTATTAGTTTTATAATATTAAAAACTCTTTCCAACTTTTGTTCATATTCTCTCTCTTTTTCTCGCTCTGATATACTCACAGGTCTACTATATATAAAAAATGATGGGTCCTCAAAGGCTTTTGAGCAAACTCGAAGTTTGATTGTGTGTATTTAGATGGAGTTTCATCATAGTATTTATTTTCTTATAATTTTGAGGCTTTAAAAAAAAAACTCAATCAATCTTCATTCAATTTCCATTTTCTTTTATTGTCAAACTTTTTTTTAATTTCATTTACAATATTTAATTATTCAGACTAAATAATCACAATAATTAAAAACTCAAAATATTCAATTTCATAACTTGTTAGTGATTCAACTTCACTTCTAGTTTTCAGACCATTAACTTATTTATCTAATTAAAGTAAAACTTCTCTTATTTTTTAAAGTTAACCCTTTAATCAATGTTTTATAGAATGACAAAATACAATATAGCTACTCCAAAATAATCTTTAATTTTAGTGTTAAGAGCTTACAATATCACAATGAATTATAACATATAATACTCTACAGTTTCTATTTCATGTTTTTATATACCTTAGTATTTATCTTTCTCATTAATATCAAGACCATGAGTTTTTAAATTTAGAATATCGTATGCATTTTTTAAAATAATAATGAAAATTATGTATTACTATTTATAATATAAAATATAAATTTGTATGTTAATACTATTCTTAAGTAAATAAAAACAACGCTTAAATATAAACAATAGTGATAAAACATAAAATGTAAAGTATAGTAATAAAACAATAATATATTAGTCTAAATTTAAAATATTACAAAATAATAATATAAAAATAAAAGTTAATAAATAATATATGTTTTAGTAATAAAAAGTAATATTATAAAAATATAAATTATGATAAATAAACTCATGTTAAATATTTTATAACGATTTAAAATAAAATGGAGTAGTCTATTTTGTTACACGTATGTAGAAATTAAAATTAATTATTTTAAAATTATATAAAATAGTATCTATAAGTTCATTTGAATTTCTACTTATTAATTATTATTTTTTATTTTAAAACGAGAAAAAGAAAAAGAAAACAATTTTTCATATGGGGTTGAGTTGTATTTGAACTAACCATGATCTTAATGAATTTGTTATAAGCATAAGGCACATGTCTAAAATAGAGTGTGAGCTGGAATTCAGAATTGTTAGACAAGAAAATTAGGTACACGTCAAGCATGCCTAAGGATCCCAGCTACAGCTACCGGTTCCGTGTGTTGACTTCACGTGGTTCAATTCTGAGTAGATCATGTACTCAGATTTGGTTCTATAATGTCATAATGCAGCTAAAAGAAATCATTGCTTTCTTAATTATTTGACTATAGTATTTTGTAATATAATTTTAAAATTATTATTAATTTTTTAATTAAGATTATTAAAAAATTCTTTCAATAGAAACCAAAAACTAGACCAAAATTATTTAATCTACCTCGTGGCATAGAAAATGTAAAAAGGATTTTAGTAATTTTAAATATTTTTGAATATCTTTTAGAAAATGCAACAATAATAGAAATAATCAATGTTATTTCAAAAATTTTAAGATAATTAATTGTTTTATTTATAACAGTCTTATGTATATTCAAGTTTTCACTGTATGTATCCAGAAAGAATTTTATCATAGTATTTTTTTATTAAGGATTTAATGCTTTTTAACAAAGTCATATTCGTTCTCCATCACAATTATAACTCTTTGGACAATAATACCTACATTTTAAAATCAAATCTCAATATTGTTTTTTCCTTCTAAGTACATAACTGAAACTTTTATCGATTATATTGCTACGTCAATAATAGACATGTATTTTGTTTGCAAACTTTTGCTGATTCCATATGGTTCATCATCATAACTATTAAAATCTCAAAATTTCCAATTACATCTAATGATTGAACTTTATTTCAAATCTAACCATCTTCAATTGGCAGTTGAAATAAAACTTCTCTTACATGTGAAAGTTGGAATTAATTTCAAATAATTATTCACATAAATTTTCCAATTTGCTTTGTGACTGAGGCTTGATAAAACCTTTCACATTAGAGCTTTGTGAACAATCCAAAATGATCTTGAACTTTAAAGCAAGAGGTTGCAAAATCACAAATGATCAAATTATAAATGTCACAACCAATAAATGCATGATGCCATAGTGTATATATATAAAATAACTTTTTTACACCTTAGTATGTATCTTTAATAATTGGTTCATTATATATTCTTATACTCTCACTTTACTAATATATATTAGCATCATGAGTTTATAAAATTAGAATACATATGCATTTTTTTTTAAAATCATATAAATTGTTAGGTAAATATCATATTCTTCAAACAAAAATAGAGTAAATGAAAATAAGATTTGCCCCGAATATAAAAAATAGTTATAAAATATAAAATTAATACTAATGCAATAAAAATATAATAGACTGGGTTTATAATAGTGTAAATTAATATCATAGAAAAAGATAAACGTAATAGAAATAATAAATTAATTTTTATTATAATAATAATATTTTAAAAGAAATTATGACGAATGACATCGTTTCAGTTTAATTTCAAATTGAAAACGAGATAATAAAAAAAAATCCCCACATGAATTTACAATTGGGGAGCGATTCACCTTGACTTTTAATGCATTTACAAACATCCATTTAGAACGTGGAGGTGTAAGATCTAAGAGACCATGTGGAGAGAAAACCATCTCAAAGAAGAGTATGCGCTTGATCCAAGAAAATATTTTTTAAATACACATGGAAATCGTATATTATTTTACTGTGGACATATAAAAAAGTTCTCTTGCAATGTGATTTTACAAATATGTTTAAATGAAATCAACTTTAAGATTATAATGAATGATTACTAAAATTTAATTTAAATTTTTTGATATTATTAGAAATGTTATAGCCTATAATTATGAGTAATATAACAGTAATTAGTAATTATTTTAACATTTCATCATCGTAAAAATAACAAAAAAACATAACATCTATGAATATAAAATATCAATATTAAATTAAAATTTAATAACTTAAATTAAGAACGAAGAATTCAGATTGTATAAAAATAATAATTTAATATTCAATTATTATTAATTAATATTTTTTAATTGACTATTATTAATTGGAATTTATTGTTTTTAAAAATTTAACAGTTTACTGTTAATTTTAAAAGTATATTACAATTATAATTATTTATAATAAAAAAATAGAATGTTTAAAATAATTATTTATGGACAAATAAATTTATGAAATAATTTGAAAATGAAACATTCAAATGTAAATATTTTTTAAATATTTGAAAGAAAAAATTATTTAAGAGAATTTTAAAATAATAAATTTATGGAATAATATTAAAAAAATAATTAAGAAATTTATAGAATAATATTTAATAACAAAAAAATTAAAAAATAAAGAGATTTTTAGATATTTATGTAAAAGTAATTGAAATTTTACATATTTAAAGTTAAAAGGTACGTCAAAGTGAAGCAGATGGAATTGAAAGTAAAAAATCATAATTGAAGTGATTCTTGAACATGTCTCTATAGCACAAACGAAATAGTATAGATGAAATTTAGCCTTATAAATCCACTGGTTTCAAGCCACGTTGAAGGAGACATTGTTAACCCTGTGCTCTATGTATAAACTCAATTGTTGAATTTTATCAGATTTTGTTTTAAATTATGAAAAATTGTTCATATATATTTGTACCCTTTAAACTTTGCTTAGTTTCAACAACGCAAAATGTTGTTGGAGAAGCAACACATGTTTGCTGAAATAATAAGTTTAATATACTTTCCTTTGCTTACATAATTTTTTAAAAATTTTGCACATGTGTAAGACCTTGAAAATAATATTGTCATTCAATGCCTGAAACACATCATCTAGTAGTTATCATACTAGATCAAATCAGATTTGCTTAAATAATAATAATAATAAAAAACTTAGTCATTTTAAAATGAATCAATAATCAGTAACTACTTTTGTGAAAAGGTGGAGACATGAGACTTGTACACTCCATCTACCAACCAAAGAGTGCATAATAACACTTCAAGTTGCTGCACTTAAGCTTAGACTAATAGTTGATCGACTAATGGAAATCATAAAAATAAGATGAAGATAGGGAAAAAAAAAAGTACATATTATTTCTTGCTCTTCCAAAAAATCATATTATCACAAATAAGAACACAATATCTAGAAGTACATCTTTTTATTAGATGGAGATCCTGCTTAATCAACATTTGAATAAAATACAACTTTACTATGTTTATTATGACTATATAGTAAGCCTTTTCCAGGAGAACCTTTAATGTACTTCAATACAAGAATTACTGCATTCCAATGATCAAGATGAGTAACAGTAAGATAATTCAATTTTCCAACTAACATTCTATACTTCTCAGGATCTGAAAGAGGCTTGCTCTGACTAGGTAGGATTTTGGCATTAGGATCCATGGGTGTGTCAACATATTTTGAATTCATTAATCCAATATCCTCCAAAATGTCCAATGCATACTTCCTTTGAGATATAACATCTTTGGCCTCAAAGTGGTGACAAATATGTTGCTTTATTTGAGAGATGCCATAGTGATCACTAGATATAAGAACAAAGTCATCAACATATACCACTAGATAGATGCACCTAATGCTTGAGTGCTGGTATGAAATTGAATTATCTGCCTCAATGCGAGTCATACCAAATTATTGACCAACACTGTTGAATTTTCCAAACCAAGCCCTAAGAGATTTCTTAAGGCCATATAAAGATTTGTGAAGACGGCATACCAATCCGGAACACTCTCCCTGAGCAACAAAACCTATAGGTTGCTCCATATAAATTCCTTACTACAAGTCCCTGTTAAAAAAAAACATTTTTGACAACCAATTGATAAGGAGACCATCTTTTAAGTGCTGCCTTAACTATGAATAAGCGCATAAAATCCATCTTTGCCACTGGAGAAAACGTATCATCATAGTCTAAATAAAAAATTTGTGTATAACCTTTAGGCACAAGATGAGCTTTGAGACGATCAATAGTACCATTTGGACCAACTTTGATAGTAATATCGCCTACAACCAAGAAAAAATTTCCCAAAAGGTAAAGGAACAAGTTCCTAAGTTCCACTGTTCTGAAGAACATTTATTTTATCAAGCATTGTCCAACGTCAACTAGGATGGGCTAAGGCATCACCTACAATATTTGGAATGCACACAGAAGAAATAGACGAAAGGCAAGTATAAAAAGGTTAAGTTAGTTTATGGTAACTTAATGCAGTATAATATAGAGAGAGATTATGAGTAGAACGTATACCTTCATGAATGACAATGAGAAGATCAAGTTCAATTGTTAGTGTAACACCCCAATTGTTATATAATTACTTTATTATTTAATTAGAATTTATGAGTAATTTTTTCTGTAATATAAACTTTTTGTTGAGAGAATATAACTCATGACATTAACTCACTAATAAAAATGTATACATCTCTTGTAAATATTCGTAATGTATTACGAATAAGTTTACAACAAATAGAATTCTACATCAGAATATAAAATTGTCTATTTTATATATTCTAAAACATTAGATTTAAGTTCTTCATACATTCATCATCCAAAAAAATTTTCAAAGGTTCTTTCCTGACAGTCCCTTTACTGAGCAGTTTCTTCTTCTACTCATACAACAGGCACATATGAAAAAGAAACATGAAAGGAGTGAGGTTTTTATAAGCCTTAAATATTAATCTCAAAAAACTTAACAAACAATGGGAGCCTATAATCACACCCACAAATAATGAAGCATATAACTTGTTTCAAAATCACTAGAATTTCTCTCACATAATTTGATATATGGATCCATATACGACCACTTTTGATGATCCAACCCTGAATATCAAAAGCCTTTTGGGAAGCGATTGGGTAGTTAGAGTATATCTCATCACAACATTAGTACATTCATAATCACTTTCTCAAGAATTCTGACCATTTGCCAACAGAAGGGATATATACTCACTACCTAATCTTGGCAACTCAAAGTAGGTATTAGACAATATCAAGTTCGGTCAGTGAACTATCCTAGTCCAAGGCGCTATTCTGAACTGTCCAGATATTCACCTACTTGAAATACTTCCTCAGACCCTATCTGGTCCCTACCGTTCATCCCTTAGTTTCACCAAATTGTGACTTCCCAAAAACAGACACTCATACATCACCCTGGTTTCAAATGTGAAACCCAGGACTCTTTCACCGCAAACATACTCATGACATTTCCGTCAATCACATAACACAATGACCATTAAGTTATATCATATACATCTCAATTGGCAAATTGTACATAACAGTAAAACAAATACAGCTAGTAATTTATAAATAGTATACAAGTAACTTTCTTTTATGCAAATTCATCAAAATACTTACTTTTATTTTATATGTATCTATATATAAAAATCATATTTAAATTTTTACAAAATAGAATAAAATAAGGATTAAAGCAAGAACTTTAAATGAATATAATTATTATAAAATTAGAGATAAACTAAATAAAATAAATTAGATCAGTGCGTAAATGGAGATAAAATGAATGAAATAAATAAATTAAACAATACCCGTACGAAACTGGAGATAAAATAAATAAAATAATTAGGATCAGTGTAAAACTGGAGATGAAATAACTAAAATAAGACCAGTTCAAAACTAAAGATAAGATAAATTGAATAAATAGGATCAATGCGTAATTAGAGATAAAATAAATAAATAAGATAGGACCAGTGTAAAACTGGAGAAAGAATAAACAGGACTAGTGTGAAACTGGAGGTAAATAAATAAATTGGACTAGTGCGTAACTGAAAATAAAAGAAATAGATAAACAAAGAGAGTATATAGTTAAAGATGGTTCAAAATAAATAAAAAGATTAATAAAACATACATAAGTTTATTAAGATTAACATAGATAAAGCTTAACCCCATTCCCCCTTACCTTTAAATGAAGAATAATAATACTTTAAAGAAGGTTGTTCCAAAATTTCTCTCTTTCTCCTTTCTCTCTCTTCCACCCTTCGTGAAGCTTTTTTGTGTTTTAACTTGTGATCATGGATCACCTATTCACAGTACATTTTGTAATCATTACTAAAATTCTATTTAGTTATAATCTAGTTAGATTCTAATGGAAATAGTTTTAATGTTATGGTAAAATTGATGTGGCATGGTGACGTGGTAAGATGATATGATGAGAAATGACATAAGTTTATCTAAGCTTATCTTGGCATTAAATGTTGATTTGAAGTTTAAGCTTATCTGGAATGGATACGGAACTGAGAGGTGATATGGATCGGGAGGTGATACTGATTCGAGAGGTGATACTGAACTGAGAGGTGATAATGATCTGAGAGAAGATACAGAACTGACTAAGAGTGACACGGAACCCAGAGATGATACTGATCCAATAAGTGATACTGAATCGAGAGGTGATACTGATCCGAGAGGTGATACAGAACCGAGAGGTGATACAGAATCGAGAGGTGATACGAGAGAAAGCAAGTCAAAACATAAAGGCTTTCAGATGTGGTAACCGAGAGACAATGAGGAAGAAAGCAAGTTAAAGCCTAAAGGCTGACTGATTAAGTAACATGAGAGTGATGTAGAAATCCAAGTCAAAGCCGAAAGGCTTACCGATGTGGTAACCTGCAAGTGATGTGGAAGAAGTAATTCAATAATTGAAAGCCTTATTGATACGGTGCAGAGAGACTGAATTGTCAAATAGCTGAAAGCCGAATAGCTGAGAAGTGATATGGATACAGTAATCGAGAGGTGATACGAAATAAGTGAATGAATAGCCAAAAAGGCTTATTGATACGGTATCGAGAGTGATACATAATAACTGAATCAATAGACAAAAAGGCCTATTGACACAGTACCGAGTGATACGGGATAAGGGAATCAATAGTCGAAAGACTAATTGATATGATGTTAAGAGGTGATGTAGATACAGTACCGAGAGTGATACGAGATCAGGGAATCAATAGCCGAAAAGGCTTATTGATACGGTACCAAGAGGTGAAAATCCGATTGATCTAAATTTCACCTTATTCATATAATTATATATATAATTTATTTTAATAACAAAAATTGTGATAATAATAATATATAAAACTTTGTAACTAAATTGAGACATAAATAATAATATTTTAGTTAACTTTTCCAGAATGTTATCTTCGCAGCCAAAGGGGGGTGGAGAAGCTGACACTAGACAAGAGTTATCGGATGGACAATGAGAAGTTTGACGATGATTGTAAACCTGAAGTGGTAGTCGATAAGAGGAATCTTTAGGTACACTAGATACAAGAGGAGTATCAAAGACAATCAGAAGATGTACTTGATTAGATGGAGACAAAGGTGGAGAAGATAAATACTAAAATAAAATGAAGACTCAACAAATGTGAAATTTGTAGAAATGAAATAGTTGTTAAGAGACGGTGAGAAACATTTATATACTTTTTGAGCTCCAGTGAACCCTAAAAAGACACGTTTGTCTGACTAAGCAGATAATTTATCAATAACAAGACAAAAGTTGTGAACAAAGCAAATAGATCCAAAAAATTTAAGGGTTAAGGGATAGAGAGGTTTACTAGGAAATAAAATAGAATGAAAAATTATTTTTTAAAATTGAAGATGGCATACGATTAATTAGATAACATGTACTAAGAACAGTATCACCCTAAAACCATTGAGGAAACCCACCACGAATTAAAAGAGAGTAGTTTCAATAAGCACATGAAGTTTGGTGAAGAATGTCATTATATTTCATAAAAGTGTTAAAAGAATGAGAAAGAGACTCACGAGCATCATCACTGCATAAGCTTCAAATTGAAACTCCAAATTGATTTTTAATTTCATTAAGAAAAATTGAAATATAGAAAAAAAAACTCAGAATGATTTTTCATTAAAAAATCCAAGTACATCTTGAAAAATCATCAATAGAAGTAAACAAAATATTGAAATCCCTAATTAGACTTAACACGATTTTGTTCCCAAATGTATGAATGAACTAAGCCAAAGGGGACAAAGCACATTGTGAAACACTATTAGGAAAAGAACTACGACTTTGTTTTCCTAAACGCCACAACTCACAAGACAAATTGAATAACGTGGACAAACTCGGAACAAGCTACTACATCTTGACAAGACTAGGATGACCCAACTAAGCATGAAGAAGAGATGCAGAATCTATGGTTGTGTCAAAATTTGCAGATGAGGTGATAAAGACCATGATACTCACATTCGGTGCCAATCATCTGTCCCAAACTCCGATCTTGTAAACAAAAAAATTTTTGGTAAAAGAAATGACACAATCAGGGGAATAAGTGAGATGACTAAAAGAAAATAAGTTAAAGGGAGCCTAGGGACATAAAGATGATTAGTACATACACCATGGGATGAGACCCTAGAGCCATTAGCCATGGTAATGGAAGGTAAATAATCGAAGGTAGACATAAAAGAAAAAAAAAGATTTATTACAAATAATTAATGTTATCTGTGGCACCTAAGTCTAGAATCCAAGGACCAAGAGAATTGGTGTAAGTGAGTCCAGCAAAAGATGTACTTGTATGTGCAACAGAAGCACTGCCAAAGTTTTAGCAATCCTCGTACCATGTAAGAAATTCATTGAAAATAGCAGGGTGGCCTGAAGTATCAGATGGAATAGGATCCACATTGTAAGGTTGCACAGGAGGAGCAATTTGGGCAATTGTTGTAGAATCAAGAGGTGATAATGTAAAGCATAACACCTGTCAATTTTGTGGCCAAGGTCTCACTTTTGGCACCCTTTACCTAGCTTGCGAGAGTGATGCGGTCATCACACTGAGATACCAAAGCAGAACAGTCATCAATAAGATTAGTAGGTATATTAGTTGTGTGCTTACCTGGCACACGAAGAATGGTGGAACATTAAAGTAAAATTGGGCACAATAGGAGATCCCAAAATCTGGTCACAAATATGGGCATAATCATCAAGAAGCCCATGTAAGGCAAATAACATGAAAAGCTTGGACCTTTGCTCTAGTCTTTAAGAAGTAGAGACAGGAGGCAATAACTCATTAAAATCATGAAGAAGAGCATGAATTTTATGCCATTGTACCATCAAGACGTCTAGGAGCAATAACATTCAAGAAATTTTGACATACATTATAAAGACGTTGAGTATCATTGGTGTATAATAATTTTGCATGTTCCTAAACTTTTGAACATACCTCATAAGCAAAAATATTTATTTCAAAGAAGAGTGAATGGTAGATTTGATAACAATACATAATTGTGCATCAATTTTTAGAAAATTTTTCATAGACATTGACACCCACTTGGTGAGATGATCAGCATACCCTTGACTCTTATAGCCATAATTTAATATCTAAAGCCGAAGTATCATAATTCTTTCCATCCAATTTATCAATGAAGAGATGAACATTAACATAATTAGTATAGATGGACAAATTAGATACGATAGTGAAGAGAGAAAAAAACAATAAAAATCAAATGAACTCCAATCAAGATGATGAAGCAAATCCAAAACGAGGAGAACATGGTGACTCCAACAGTGGTAACCATCACCAAAAACAGTGTCATATGCGCTGGCAAGCACGGTGAAAAGCATTGACAATGACGTAACAAGGAGTGGTGCATGAGGGCGCATCAGACCTCTGTTTAGTGCAATTTCAACGGCACAGTGGTCACCTCGCCTGAAAATGAGTCAATTGGCAATGTTTTCGGTCCAATGGGCTGCAATGGTGATGGAGGCAGTAGTGGTGGACGACATCGGAGCAGTGTAGTGAAATAGTGTATAAAAGCAGCGCAGACGGTAGTGGGATAGCGATAAATAGTGGGTTCACTTAAAAAAAATTTACCCTAACCCTAGGCTCTAGATACCATATTAAAATAAAGAAAAAAGTAAATATGAATTAATCTCTCTTATGCAAAATACACACGTAGAGGTTGTTTATTAATAGATAAAAATAGTAATAAAATAATAGAAAATATAGACTAAGCCCGTTATATTCAATGAAGTAGAATAAGAATTTAAGCCTTGTATTTGGGTTGTATGTAAATTAGGGTAAATAACCTAACCCTAGGACATCCACCTTGAGGTTTGGGTGCTAAGCTAGGGTAAATAACCTAGCTTGGGTACCAAATTAGGGTTAGGGTACGCTTGGTTTGAAGAGCCACATGACAACCTTTAATTTGAAAGGATTTGTAGCGTGGACACCAAGGCAAGGTTAGGAGAAACTTGTGCCACAAATTAGGGTTAGGGTTTTTGAAGCTTCTCCAACGAGCTTTGGACATCTATGACTCTATCAATAGGAGTTCCATGCTTATGTAATTTTCAAATTGAAATTAGTAATGAAATGTTGTTTAAATGACTCTTCAAACTTGTTCCTAAGTTCTCTATAGAGTAGTCTTCTTCATAAACTTTCTTCTAAACTCCTCCTAGTAGTATTGGCCTAACCTACATAATCTCATTTTCCATCACAAAACCGTGACATCTTTTCTTACTTCTCATGCTTCACTTCCATTGAATTTAATCAAATAAAAAAACATCAAGGAGAATAAGAGCTAGCTAAATCCCTAATTTTGTGGAGATTAGTTTAGCTTAATCCTAGTTAAATCTTATTAATATTTTGTTTTATAAAAGGAGTCCACCCCTTTGTACAAATCATATAGAGTTGAATGAATGAAATAGCCTTTTAAAAAATTCTTTGAAAGTTTAGTTGTCTCCTATCTCTTCTATTTTAAGATTACAAGACCTCTAGTTGTAAAAATTGTATAGAGTAGTCTAGAATTTTTTTTGGGCCTTGTATTTTGGGTCAAGGTAGTAGAGGAATTTAAATTTTGGGCCATGTATATGGACAAAATAGTAGAATATGTTGTCTTGAATTTTTGGGTCTTGTATTTGGACAAAAACCCTAACCCTATGAGGGAGAGAGAGGTAGCGCCTAGGGTTAGAGTTAGGGCTAATATCTTAGGGCTTAGATGGTGCCTATACATACTTACCGTGCTCCTTGCCAGATGTTACCTTACCGGTGGAGAACATCCTCTCCATTCATGGCTTGATAAATGTCATTTTCTAAGAGGAAAGTTTTTAAAAAGCTTTTTATACAAGCTAGGATTAGGGTTATGGTTAGTCTTAATTTTCTCTATAAATAGAATGTTTTTGTAACTCATTTTTCAGTTTTGAATAAGTAATGAAATGTTGGCCAATCTTTGCCTCTTCAACTTGTTCAAGAACTCACCAAAGAATAGTCTCCTTTCTAGACTATACTCTTGCTTCCTCTTAGCTGTGTTGGCCAAACCTCACACATAATTTACTTCCAAACTCCATCTCACAAACTTCAACATCTTGTTTTCATTATCATTTCCTAGCATCTACTCCAGACAAATCAAAAATGCATTGGAAGAAGACGATTGGTGCAAGCTAGCATGCATTCCAAGACTAGGATTGCATCATTTGGTATCAAAGCTTAGGTTTTTCAAGATATAAGTGTTTCTTCCAATTTTTTAATCAATTCATGTTCATAATTTGTTTTGCTTGTCTTGAACTATTTTCACTATTTTTATCATTTGTTTTTTTTTTAATTTAATCGGTTCAAACACCTTATTCTTTCTTGAACCATCCAAAACTACAAAAATAAGAGTTGTTCATCTTGTTTCCGTGTAACTACTTCACTATTCTAATATTTTGGTGATTTTAAACTGTTGAATCTTCTTATATTTAGGTATTCTTCAAATTTATAATATTTTCTTGCTATGTTCTAAGTCACGTGTTTCCAATTATGTCATAAACTCCATGTATAGAAACTAGTTCATGATTTGTTTGATCAAATTTCTATATTATGTCTTCTATATGTTTGATGAATGTTTAGTGTAAATTGCACTTGTGTTAAGCTTTGTGTGCTCTGTTTATACTTTTGAGTTCTTAATTTGTTATTATATCATTAACAAGTTCCTTAGAGTTAGGTTTCCATTATGTCTTGATGTTATCTTCAAACTCGTTGGATTCCTCTAGGTTTCAAATTCCTAAATTTGTTTTTGTAAACTACACTAGATTAGAAAATTTATTGCAAACAGTACACGTATCATATTCATATGAAAATTTTTGTGTGAGCACCTTAATATGTTATGAATGTACGATTAAAAAAGAACATTCAAATTCGCTATAAACAATGAAAAAACACAAAAGTATGGATGTTAGAGGCTGAAAAAATAGGATTCTCTATTCAGTGGTTGCTCCCGATTTTGTATTTGTTTTAAATATTTCAGTGTTATTTTTGTAAAATTTTGTTGCATCTTGATTCTACATTGTGTTGTGGTATTCAAAAATAATTCAAGGTCAAATACCTTGTAAAAAAATTTACATAAATCAAATAGTCACGGTTAGTTGTTCTTTTTTTCTATTTTGTTATCTACTCTAGAACTATTCCTAAGTTTCATTTTGTGTGCATAATTTTCTTGTTAGGATTAATTTCTTGCTTTGTGTCATTTAAAGTGTTCTTACAGTTTTTGTCAAATATAAAATTCTCTCGAGTTTAACATTTTAAATTGAGCTTTTCTTGATTTTAATTCTTAGCCTCTTGAGATGGAACTCTTTCATGGCTTGTGAATTTGTGAATGGTTATCTAACATGTTTAGGTAACATCTTGGACGAAGGGAAGCTTCATAAGGGAGACTTCTATTTGGAGAGTTTACAAATGCAAGACTCAAGACAAAGTGAGGAACAATAAAGGGAAAATACACCAAAAAGAAGATCAATAAAATAACAAATTGTTGCAAAAATTGTCACAAAATTTTGATGTATTTTTTTTTTGTAAACAATTTTTTTTTCTTGTGTTGGGAAAATGCATTAAAAACAATCCCAACTTGAACATTGTAATAATGAAGAATGATTAGTAGGTGAAAGTGTGTCAAGAGGCTCGAAACTGTCACTAGCACTTTCATCATAAGACACATCTAACTTTTATTGCTTTCCTTATTTGTCTTACTTTTTTGCAATTATTTTTACTTTTTTTATTTTACTTTCCTAAAGTCTCTGTGACAACTAGAAATCAAAGTCAAAGCCTCCACTAGTAGAAAAATGGGATTATACGTCGGTTATGGGAGGCTTTTTATATCAGTTCTCCAACTGATGTAAGAAATACACCTATTGTATCCGTTATAAACACAACAGATGTAATAGAGCACTTAAAAAGAGTAAAACAAGAGACATATTACATCAATTGTAACTGGAACCGATGTAATATGAGACTCATTACATCAGTTGTAGTTGGAAGCGATGTAATATCACTACCAGAAAAGACTATTTAAAGACCAATTAAATAAAATGGTTGCTGATTCTGACCAAAATAATCACCAAATTAGGTTTTAGTTGCTAAATAATGACAAAATACAAGTAATGATTGGATTTAGTAACCAATTAAGTCAAGATAATTGGTATCTAACATTACCTATGAAGGTTCATAAAAAAACTGGAATGAAAATGTGACGCGCTTTTAGTGGCATCAACACCATCATTCTATGTTCTTTTATTTCTCTTTCGTTTTAATCGTTCTCTGTTTTTTTTTTTTAGGGTTTTCTAGATTCTTGGTTTTCTTGGTTGAAGGTATGGGTTGAGTTTAAGATTTGTGAGAGTTCTAGCAAGAGTGTGGCATAACCCACAGTGGAAGAATAATCATGGTAGTGAACACAAAGCTCGGCTTTTGCACCGAGGACATGCTCGGCCATGCCAAAGAGTTCGACAAGGTGGTAAACATGTGAAATATACTAGTTCAAGGGCTTGGTTACACCGAGGACGTGCTCGGTGTGATGATCAAAACGTTTTGCAATTCACCCACGACTAAGCGATACTTAGCGAGGTGTGAACAGTGCTCGGGTTAGGTTCTAGGTTGGTTTCTCAGGTTGAGGTTCCCGACTGGTTTCTGGGTTAAGGTCTTCGGCTGGTTTTCTAAGTTAAGGTCCGTAGTTTGGTTCTTGGGTTTGAGTTTATGGGTTTCTTAGGCGTGACTTATGGGAACGTTCATCGTTGTTCCTGAGGCAACTGTAAAATAAGTTTAGGTCGAGTTCAAGAGGGGGGTGAATTGAACTAATAAAAATTTTCACAAATATACCTTTGTAAACTGGAGAATGAAAATTCTTTAATGAAACTATTGAAAAATGATATTATGAAGTGTACAGAAAATTTTTAATATATTCCAGAACTGAAACAATTAACTAAAACAATACACAAAATAGGGATCTAATCAGATGCAGATATAATAAACTGGAATCAGAAAATGGTTCAATTAAAACTAGAAGCAGTATACTAAAAACAGATCAAGAATACAATTCAAAATACTTTAGATAAACAGTAAAAGAAGTTTACTGAAGAAAAAAAAAACACTCATACAACAATTCAAATCACAAGAGGTGTGTAAAACTAGAAGTAATAAAGATTTCAAAAAGAATAGTTTTTTCTGAAATTCAAACAGATGAACAGTAATCACAGTAAACTAGAAATACAAACGATACTCAAGAGAAAATTCAGTCAATTGTTAGGGAGATTTTAACAATTCCAAGAAAAACCAAAATACCACTCGAAGAATAAACAATCAATTATATGCGATGAACGGTTAATTGAGCAAGCAAGAACAGAAACAAGAAGTGTTCAAGAAGAAAGCAAGAAAGATCAAGAACACAAGATTTTATCTTGGTTCACCCTTCCTCAAGGGCTACGTCCAATCCTTTGCCAACAAGCAAAGATTTCCACTAATCAAGATCACCAATATCAGTTTACAACAATACACTGCAAACTACAAGATACCACTGCTCCCTTCAGTAAACAACCTACTGCACCCCACAGCAGGTCAAACACAGTGCAAAAACCACTACACCAACCCAATTACAACACCCTATGTAATCTGGGTACCAACACAACAAACACAAATTACAAAACCTATGTAATTTGCAACCACTTACTCACAATACAAGAAATTATCAAGATCAATACAAAAACATAAGTACTTCTATACTCAATAGATTACAAATGGATTAAAAACCAATATAGAAGACTTAGCCTTGGTGCTTAAGACCAAGCTCCAAGACTTACTTTGTTCTCACAGTAAGGGTGATTTTTCTCTCTTAGAAAATAACAAACTTGATTGCTTAGAATGTTTTTCGTAAGTTTTAAATCATGCGCCACCCTTATATAGAAAACTGATTTATAACAGACAAAAAATTCAATCGATTGTTTTAATCATTCAATCGATTGATTTTCTATGACACATAAAAAATCCAGCAAGTTCAATTTTGAAAAGCAGTTTACTAGTTTTATTCTGAAAATAATTTTTCCAAAATTATTTAATCACTATGAATCTTTTGAGCCCTTCTCAAGTGAATGAATCATCAACATGGTTCTGAACCAAAACCATACTCACACACTCCCAACCTAAGTCCTAGACCAAAACTCCTACTAAGCTTCATGAAGGCTTCAAGTAATCCACTCGTAAGCTTTGATCCAAATACTTCATCATGTTATTGACTTTATCAAATCCTTTAACAACTCTTGGTGCTAACAGCAGCGACTGTCTTTGCCGTTGAATCCTGACCAGTTTTCAATTATCTTTCACATAATCAATCACATTTTGCAAAATGAGTTCTTAATTCCAAACATTTCATACATTCATTCTTCACATTCAAGAAAGGAAGATGATTGAACAGTGATTTCAAAAAATTATAGAACGCACACAACAAAAAACCAAATGCAGAGATTCACATCAATGCTCAAAACAATGCAAAATCTTTACATACCTGTTGAAAAATTAATCCCATAAACCTTTGTATTGATTGTGATTTGTTCCTCTTCGGTAATTGGACTTCGTCTTCCTCACTCCTGGCTTTTTTCTCTCTTCTACGTAGGTCAAAACGTTCTTTATTTCTCTATACTTCTATATGATTCTCAAAGCAATCAAATGTTCAACGTTTGTGTGCTCTTTCTCAATTGATCGTCCAACCCTTTTAAACAACTCAGTGTAATTTCTTTTAAAAGGCATGTTGACATTTCAGCTCATTGTCTAACGAACCAGAGCGTCCTTCATTGAGCTCAATGATGGCTTTTAACGGAAGAGTACCCATTCCGTTCTCAATTAACAAACTGCCCTCCAATGTTTAAACTTTTCTCCAACTTTCGTCTTAATGCAACGAATGAACCATTGGAACATTTGAAATTAAAAATTGAACCATGAAAAACGTAATGATTTAACCATGCAAAAGATAATGAACAGTAAACCCCCAAACCCGTTAGAAACGTAAATTTGGAAACTGGAAACGGGCCAGCCTAGGGCAAGCGGAAATTGGGCTAGTGGAGAATTGGACGACTGGAATTTAAGCCAACAACCCAAAACAAACGGGTGTACAAGAATGGAGGTGCAAACATTAAAAACAAAGGTGTAAATAGCAAAAATAATTTTTGTTATTTTATTTTCCACCCGGACAAAATTGGGTGTTAACAACTATCTCTCTTTACTTAGATTACTTTCAAATCATCAGAGTAAAAGTTAAGTAAAGACGAAAATACAAATTTTGTAGGGATGAAAAAGAAATTATTTTAAAAAGATAGAAATTAAAAGAAAGAAGATAATGTCATAACCTTGACCTTTCCAAACATGAAGGTTACAAATCTTCACTTGCGGTTGAGCCTTGGCCTATTAAGAGACGAGAGGGTTATTATTTGTTACATACTGCTGAGACCTTGTCCTATTCAGAGACAAGAGGGTCATGAATTATCTAAAACTGCTGAGACATTGTCCATTTTAGAGACAAGACGATCATGAATTATTTGAAACTGTTGAGACAATATCCTTTCTGAGATGAGAGGGTCAAGAATTATTTGAAACTGCTGAGACCTTGTCCTTTTTAGAGACAAGTGGGTCATGATTTATCACATACAACTAAGATATTGTCCTATTTAGAGACGAGAAGGTCATGATTTATCACGTACAACTGAGACCTTATCCTTTTCAGAGACGAGAGGGTCATGATTTATCACGTACAGTTGAGACCTTGTCCTATTCAAAGACGAAAGGATCACATATCATCATTTGAGATTAAAATCTTGTCCATCTGTAGGGACGAGAGGATCAGTACTCAAAACATAAGGTTGAGACCATGCACCAGCAGGTCACACATAAACATCTGTGAGATCACGATCCGAACTTAGTCAATAGTCACACATCATCACTTGAAAAGATCTTGTCCATCCGCAAAGGCGAGAGGATCTTTGCTCAGAATATACAAGTGAACATGTCGAGAACACCGAAACAAATATTTTGGAGAATTCCATTTTGTGGGTTTTGACTGAAAGTTTTTGAATTTATGCATGCATGCATGTACGTAATATGATTTTTTTGAAAATGCATGTACAAATGCATGGAGGTGGACTTTGGTTCTTTTGAAAATGTATATAGAGTTAATGAATGCATATGCATGAAATTATGAGGAAAATGCATATGTGCATGCATAAAATCTTTGAGAATGCATATACGGATGCATGAAATCTTTGATAATGCATATATGGATGCATGAAAGCTTTGGAAATGCATGTATGAAATCCCAGGAATGCATTGATTTATATAAGAAAGAATATATATGAAAATTTGTGTAGAAAATTATTTTTTATCATTAATTTTTTCATTTTCTTCATTCCTTTTTTATTGGCACCATATCAAATACTCTCTGGTACAATCATTGAATTTAGTGAAATTGGAATTTTTTATTCATGTTTTTAACATAAAAGATATTTTCAAATCCTAACGCTTGACAATTATAATTACGAATATCATTGACCTTATCATTCGGGTTTCAATTAATTGATTTTTCTAGGACTGTATAATTCACTGAACTGTTCTGCATAATCTTGCATTTTTGTGAGTTAAAATTAGTTTTCTGTGATTACCAATTAGCACCTAATAATATTCTTGTGTAGTGTGCAAATTTGGTTTCTGACATTTTTCTCTTCTGAAAAATCAACTAATTGTTTTTCGGCTCCAATCAATTATTTTTCTTGCTGTTGTAGTTTTGTGCTTTTCTACAATTGATTGATTCGCCT